>ERZ1034913.37-NODE-37-length-134465-cov-7.763046_pt1 | contig 134465 bp, 128 predicted proteins | sample MGYA00520697_ERZ1034913 | MGnify/ENA primary metagenome ERZ1034913 (study PRJEB33766, sample SAMN09781786) | gut metagenome | biome: gut microbiome | host: Homo sapiens | place: Madagascar | study: EMG produced TPA metagenomics assembly of the PRJNA485056 data...
ACCTACGACATCAGCATTATGAATGCTGCGCTCTAACCAACTGAGCTATACGACCGAACTCTGGTGGTCGTAGTGGGACTTGAACCTACGACATCAGCATTATGAATGCTGCGCTCTAACCAACTGAGCTATACGACCAAGAGACCGATATTGTATATCAATTTTTTACTGGTTGGAAAAAACTGCAGGACGTTTGTTGATGAAGGCGTCCATGCCTTCCTTCTGGTCCTGGGTGGCGAACAGCGCATGGAACAGGCGGCGCTCGAACATGACGCCATCGCTCAAGCTGCCCTCAAAGGCACGGTTGACCGATTCCTTGGCAGCCATGACGGCAATCTGCGAGAAGCCACAGATGGTGATGGCTGCACCAAGGGCTTCTTCCATCATCTTGTCGTAGGGCACGACGCGGCTGACCAGGCCAGCGCGCTCGGCCTCGGTGGCATCCATCATGCGCGCAGTCAGTGCCATGTCCATGGCCTTGGCCTTGCCCACAGCGCGGGGCAGGCGCTGTGTGCCACCAGCGCCGGGAATCACGCCCAGCTTGATTTCGGGCTGGCCAAATCTGGCGTTGTCCGCCGCAATGATGAAGTCGCACATCATGGCCAGTTCGCAGCCGCCACCCAGAGCAAAACCGCTGACAGCTGCAATCACGGGCTTGCGGATGCTGCGGATGGCTTCCCAGTTGCGGGTGATGTAGTCGCCCTTGTAGGCATCAGCAAAGCTGTACTTGGCCATGGCACCGATGTCAGCACCCGCAGCAAAGGCGCGCTCGCTGCCGGTGATGATCATGCAGCCAATGTTTTCGTCGGCATCAAAGGCCTTGAGTGCCTCGCCCAGCTCGTTCATGAGCTGGTCATTCAGCGCATTGAGCTGCTTGGGGCGGTTCAGGGTGATTATTCGCTGCTTGGCCTCCTACACGCGTACTTTGAAGGTTTCGTATGCCATGGGCTTGTTCTCCTTGTCGTCTTGTGTGTGCAAAACCAGCACATGACTATACCCAAGCAAGCCCGCAGACTGGCTTACGGTTTACGCTGACAGCCAGCGGTTCACAGCCGCTTCGTCCTGCACACGGAGTTTGTAATTGGACAGCGGTGCACTGGCCTGCGGCAGGGGCAGCGTCAGACGCAGCAGCTGTCTGTCGCGTGCGACCAGCGCCGTGATGGAGGTCGAGCCCTGGGGCACATACATGGCCAGTTCTTCGAGCTTGCCCAGACGCCAGCCTTGGCCTGCGATCTCGATGCCGTACCATTCGTCGCCTGCCATCATGCCGGCCTGCTCGGCCAGGCCGCCGCGCAGCACCTGCTTGATCAGCACGCTATGGCTCTCCTGAACACGCAGGCCCAGCGCCTGTGCCGGCACGGGCTGGTCGGCATCTGCGGCTACGCCGTGGGCAGCCAGCAGCTCGGTGACAGGCAGCTCCTGCGTGCCATGCACCCAGGCTTGGAGTTCGGCTTCCCAGCTGCGGCCAGTCAGTGCCTGCAGCACGGCCAGCACATCGGCCTCGCTCATGGCACTGCCCTGGCAGCGCTGCCACAGGGCACGCATCACGGCGTCCAGCGTGGTCTGACCTTCCTGGCGCAGCTTCAGGTCCAGACTCATGGCGACCAGTGCGCCCTTGGTGTAGTAGCTCACCGTGGCATTGGCCGTATTTTCGTCCTGGCGGTAATACTTCACCCAGGCATCAAAGCTGGACTGGGCGACGGACTGCACCTTACGGCCCGGGGTCTGCTGTACCTGGTTGAGCGTCTTGGTGATGAGCTTGAGGTAGGTGGCGTTGTCGATCAGCCCTGCGCGGCGCAGTAGCAGGTCGTCGTAGTAGCTGGTAAAGCCTTCGAAGAACCACAGCAGCTCGGTGTAGTTCTCCTGATCGTAGTTGTAGGGCACCAGCTCTGCAGGGCGCAGGCGCTTGACGTTCCAGGTGTGGAAATACTCGTGGCTGATCAGGCCCAGCAGCTGTACGTAGCCGTCGCTGGCTTTGTCCACGCCCTGGCGCGGCAGATCGCTGCGGCTGCAGATCAGGGCGGTGGAATTGCAGTGCTCCAGACCTCCGTAGCCATCATGCGTGACATTGAGCATGAAGACATAGCTGCTGTGTGGCGCTACACCCCAGAAGTCGATTTCTGCCTCACAGACCTTCTGGGCATCACGCAGCAGGCGCTCGCCGTCAAAGGATGCAGGGGCACCAGCAACCACGAAGCGGTGCGGCACTCCGCGTGCGGTGAAGCTGCCGCTCCAGAAGTTGCCCATCTCTACGGGGCAGTCCACCAGCTCGTCGTAGTTCCCTGCGGTGTAGGTGCCAAAGCCCTGTGCATCGACCTCCACAGCGCTCAGGCCGGTGGCCAGCTTCCAGTCCGGCACCTGGGCCGATGGGCTGATGCGCAGCTGGTGGGGTTGTGCCTCCTGGCCATGCACGCGCAGCAGCAGGCTGGTGCCGTTGAAAAAACCACGGCGCTGGTCCAGCCAGGCGGTACGCACGGAAGTGTCGTAGGCATTGACCAGATAGCTCAGCTCCACAGGCGCATTTGCGCTGCAGTCCAGCTGCCACTGGTGCTTGCTCAGTTGCTGCACGGCAATGGGCTGGCCGTTTTGGCGGGCGTTCAGCTCCTGCAGGTTCTTGGCAAATTCACGCACCAGATAGCTGCCGGGAATCCAGACGGGCAGTGACACCAGCTGTTGCGCGGCAGGTGTAGCAATGCGCAGCGTGACGCGGTACTGGTGGGCATGCAGGTGGTGCAGTTCAACGTGGTAGTGCAGGCTGGCGGTCAGTGTGGGCATGAAGGTCTGAAGTCAGAACAAAACAGAGGTATTGAAAGCAAAACAGGCTGCCTGGGCAGCCTGTTGCGGGTTTATTGTTTGTGCGCTGCGGCGAGGTATTTTTCGACCTCGGCCGCGGGAATGGCGCCGGGCACACGTGTGTTGTCGGCAAAGATCAGGGTCGGTGTGCCAGTGATCTTGTGCTTGCGGCCCAGTGCCAGATTGCGCTGGATGGCATCAATGTCACAGCTGGCGGCAGCGGGTGCCTTGTCCTTGAGCATGTAGTCATGCCAGGCCTGGTTCTGGTCCTTGGCACACCAGATGTTGCGCGACTTCTCGACGGAGTCACGGCTCAGGATGGGGTAGAGGAACATGTGGATGGTAACGTTGTCCACATTCTGCAGATCACGCTCAAAGCGCTTGCAGTAGCCGCAGTTGGGGTCTTCGAACACGGCGATTTGGCGCTCGCCATTGCCGCGCACGATCTTGATGGAGTCCTCCAGCGGCAGTTGCTTGAAATCAATGGCTGTGAGCTGGTTGATGCGGTCTTCGGTCAGGTTGCGCTGGGCCTTGGTGTCAATCAGCTCGCCCTGAATCAGGTAGTCACCGGTGGCATTGGAATAGAACACGTCATTGCCAATACGCACTTCATACAGCCCCTTCATGGGGGTTGCAGTGATTTCGTCCACGGTCTGCAGCTGCGGAATACGCTCTGCCAGGGTTTTGGCAATTGTGTCCTGAGGCTGGGCAGCCATGGCACAACCCCAGGCTGCGGTCGCCATCAAAGCCGTCACAAAGAATTTCATGGCAAAGATTCCAATGCAAAAAAGAAGTAAATGGTGGTTGGGGCTCGAAGCGTGCAAAAGGTTCCTGAAAGAAGCTTTGCAGGTCAGCGCATGAGCCCCATGGCCTGACGGGCAGCCCAGTCCTTGAGCAGGCCGCTGCGTTCAAAGTTGCGCATGCCCCAGTTACGCAGTGTCTGCAAGGGCGCTTCGGTACGGGTGAACAGCTGCTGCAGGCCATCCATGGCCAGACCCAGCGGAGCCAGACCTGCCTTGCGTTCGCGCTCATAGCGGCGCAGCAGCTTGAGGTCACCGGGGCTGCGCCATTCGCCGCGTGCTTGCAGGATGCGCGAGAGCGTCTGCACATCGGCCAGGCCAATGTTCAGTCCTTGTCCGGCCAGAGGGTGTACCGTGTGTGCGGCGTCACCTGCCAGCACCCAGCTGGTGGGGGTACGGGCATCGCTGCTGCCGGGCACAGGGCCACACCAGCGTTTGGCCACGGCCTGCTGCAGCGGCCAGCTCATGCGCGGGCCTTGCAGTGTCAGCTGGCCCAGGCCGCCCTGGCTGATATCAGTCAGGGCTTGAACAAATTCAGCTTCATCGGCTGTCTGCCAGTAGGCGGCATCGGCCTGTGCCACCGACCACACCACAGCCACGCTGCGGCCATCGGCACCGTCGAGCGGCAGCAGCGCCAGAATGCCCTGGGGGGAGAACCACTGACGCGCTACCTGGCTGTGGGGCAGCTCGCACTGCAGGCGTGTGGCAATCGCATGCTGGTCGTAGGGGGTGACGTCAAAGTCCACGCCGAACTCAGCACGGGTGGCGCTGGCTCGGCCTTCGCAGATGGCGGTCAGCGGGGCATCCACAGGGGCGTCCACCACCTCGACCTGGGGCTGGTAGCGCACGGCCTCGGCCAGGCGCTGCTCCAGTGCGGGGACATCCACAATCCAGGCCAGTGCGTCTACGTCCTGCACCTGCGCATCAAAGTGCACGCTGCCGTCCTGGTCGCCATGCACTTCCATATGGCGTACCGCAGTGGCGCAAGAAGCATCCGGCCAGGCACGCAAAGACTCGAGCATCTGCCTGGAGTTGGCATTGAGTGCATAGGCCCTGACATCGGCCTGTGCCGATGCCGCACGCGGTGCTGCCACCAGAGCAACACGCAGCCGCTCTCGTGCCAGAAGGAGAGCCAGAGTGCGGCCGACAATGCCAGCCCCGCGAATACATACATCAAAGGTTTGCGCCATAGGTTGCACATTGTAGGCAGGGCAGCCCGTCTGCGGAGAGACCTCTGCAAACAAGAAGGGGCGCTTGTAGGCAATCTGCTATCGGGGCCGCACAATGGTGAGATGACAGAGTTGCAGACCGATTTCGATGTCACAGGCGCCATAGGCGCGCTGTGGGTGTTTCCGATCAAGTCCTGTGCCGGTATTGCGGTGCAGCAGGCACGCTTGCTGGCCAGCGGGCTGGAGTGGGATCGCGCCTGGATGGTGGTAGATGCGCAGGGGCGCTTCATCACCCAGCGTGAGGTGCCGCAGATGGCCTTGATTCAGCCACGGCTGGATGTGGCCAATGGTCAGCTGCTGGTGGCACATGCCGGGCAGGAGACGCTGTCCGTGCCACTGGCGTTGCCTTGGATGGAGACTGCACCGCAGCGCATGGTGCAGGTGTGGAAGAGCCAGGTGCTGGCATGGGATATGGGGGATGCAGCCGCACAGTGGTTCAGCCAGGCGCTGGGCCGGGCTTGCCGTCTGGTGCGCTTCGATCCTGCGCAGCAGCGCCTGTCCAACCTCAAATGGACGGGGGGCATTGAGGCACCGAACCAGTTTTCCGATGGCTATCCTTTGCTGGTCACCACCAGCGCAGCGTTTGAAGGGCTCAACGCCCGACTGCAGGCGCAGGGGCATGCGGCCGTAGATGGCCTGCGTTTTCGCGCCAACATCGTGCTCGACGGGCTGGCTGAGCATGAGGAAGACTTTATCGACACCGTCTGGGTGCAGGCGGCAGCGCCGGTTGCCATTCGTCTGGGCAAGCCTTGCTCGCGCTGCCCGATTCCGAACATTGATCCGCGCACGGCCACCTTCAGCCCCGAAGTAGGGGACACCATCGCCCAGTACCGGCAGGATGCACGGCTGGATGGTGCCATCACCTTTGGCATGAATGCCGTGGTGGCGCAGGGCGCCGGGCAGATGCTGCAGGTGGGGCAGACTGTAGGCGGCCAGCTGAAGTTTGATTGAACCGCGGTGCATCTTCGTTAAGATGCCGTTCAACTTTGGAGGAGTACATCCATGAAATACATGCTGCTGGCAGCCACGGCTGCTCTCACTCTGGCGGGCTGTGCCACACAGACAGACAACGACCCCATGGCCAAGGAGGGTGCGCCCTATGTGGTCACACCTGACTATGACCATGCCATGGTCTGCGATACACGCTATGACGACCTGCGCAAGTGCGAAGATGCGCTGAAGGCCCTGTGCGGCAAGCGCGGTTTCCTGGACCTGCGCATTCGCCCCCTGCGCGAGCCCGGCAGCGATGTGGACAGCGCTACGCACCGCCTGCTGCAGCTGCAGTGCAAGCCGCGCCTTGCCAAGTAATTCGCGCTTGCCGTGGACAGCAAAAAGCCAACCTTCCGGTTGGCTTTTTTTTGGGTCAAATATGCCTCAGAGGCTTACTACACAAGCGCTGGAAGCTATGTTTATTGCATGCACAGCCAGCGCCTGAACTGTCGGTGGCTTATTCCTTGATGGCGACTTCACCGCGCAGGGTGTAGGTCATGGCTTCGGTGATTTTTACATCCACCATCTGACCAATCAGGCGCTCGTTGCCAGGGAAGTTCACCACGCGGTTGCACTCCGTGCGGCCCATGAGTTCGCTCTTGTCGCGCTTGCTAAAGCCTTCAACCAGCAGCTTTTGCACGGTGCCCACGCGCTCCAGGCTGATGTCCTTGATGTTCTGGTTGATCACAGCCTGCAGCTCCTGCAGACGGCGCAGCTTCACCTCGTGCGGGGTGTCGTCCTGCAGGTTGGCGGCAGGCGTGCCGGGGCGGGGGCTGAAGATAAAGCTGAAGCTGTTGTCAAAGCGGATGTCGTGGATCAGCTTCATCATCTTCTGGAAGTCTTCTTCCGTCTCGCCGGGGAAGCCGACGATGAAGTCCGAGCTCATGGCCATATCGGGGCGAATCGCACGCAGCTTGCGCACCGTGCTCTTGTATTCCATAGCGGTGTAGCCGCGCTTCATGGCCATCAGAATCTTGTCCGAGCCGTGCTGCACGGGCAGGTGCAGGTGGGACACCAGCTGTGGAATCTTGGCGTAGGCCTCGATCAGGCGGGGGGTGAACTCATTGGGGTGGCTGGTGGTGAAGCGAATGCGCTCAATGCCGGGGATTTCCGCCACGTATTCCAGCAGCAGGGCAAAGTCGGCGATCTCGCTGGTGTCGCCCATCTTGCCCTGATAGGCGTTCACGTTCTGGCCCAGCAGCGTCACTTCCTTGACGCCCTGGTCGGCCAGACCGGCCACTTCCACCAGCACGTCTTCAAAGGGGCGGCTGACTTCTTCACCACGGGTGTAGGGCACCACGCAGTAGCTGCAGTACTTGGAGCAGCCTTCCATGATGGACACAAAGGCCGATGCGCCTTCCACGCGTGCGGGGGGCAGGTGGTCAAACTTTTCAATCTCGGGGAAGGAGATGTCCACCTGGGGCTTGGCCTTGCTCTGGCGTGCGTTGAGCAGCTCGGGCAGGCGGTGCAGGGTCTGGGGGCCAAACACCACGTCCACGAACGGGGCACGCTTGATGATTTCGTCACCCTCTTGGCTGGCCACGCAGCCGCCTACGCCAATGAGTACACCTTTTTCCTTGAGGTGCTTGATACGGCCCAGGTCGGAGAACACTTTTTCCTGTGCCTTTTCGCGCACGGAGCAGGTGTTGAACAGAATCAGGTCGGCCTCGTCGGGGTTGTCCGTGGGTTCATAGCCCTGGGCGGCGTTCAGCACGTCGGCCATCTTGTCCGAGTCGTACTCGTTCATCTGGCAGCCAAAGGTCTTGATAAATACTTTTTTGCTCATCGTGTGTGCCATGCAGTCGCGCAGGACTGCTGCATATGGGAAAAGGGGAAAAGAGCGCAGCGCCGCCAGCAGGCTGTGCGGCGTTGCAGTTCAATGGGGTGGGGGCGTATCTGTCAGCGCTTTTTGAAGACGCTGGCCGCTTCTTCCGGCGTGAGAATCCAGGCGGTGAGCAGCCACTGGGTGCTGGCTTCCCGGACATAGGCCACACGCAATGCTTCGTTCTGCACGGTGTGGGCAAACATCAGCTTGTTGTCAGGAGCGAAAAGCCTGAAGCCCGGTGCAGTGCGCACAGGCTTGCCATTGATTTCAGCGCGTGGAATCTGCTCAATGCGCAGCACGCCGTATTGCACATGGCTGGGGAAATTGCGGTAGCTGGCCTTGGGAATGGTCGAAGGCGCAGTCTGCACTGCGGGCAGCGTCGTCTGTGCCTGGCCAGGCAGAGCCATGGCAAGCACAGGGGCCAGAAAGACAGATGCAAGCAAGCAGCGGGTCATGGTGTTCATCCAGGGGCTGACAGACCGGCGCATTCTACGCAATGTGTACGCAGGCAGTGCCTTGCTCAGGCTTGCGGGGCATCCAGATGCAGGCCAGCACCTGGGGCATACAGCGTGGCCTTGGGCGGGCGGCACAGGCCCCAGAAGCGCAGCCCAGTGAGTTCCGCCATGCGCACGCCCATGGCCGTGGGGGCAGAAATGGTGGCCAGCGCAGCAATGCCGAGCTTGGCGCATTTGCGCACCAGCTCATGGCTGCCACGGCTGGAGAGCACTACAAAGCCCGGCTCACTGAGGCGGCCCGTGCGTGCCAGGCGGCCCAGCAGCTTGTCCAGCGCATTGTGGCGGCCCACGTCTTCGATCACATCGTGCACCTGCCCGTCCAGCGTGGCCCAGCCAGCGGCGTGGATGGCGCCGGCTTCGGCATTGAGCACTTGCTTGGGCGGCAGGTGGTCTATGGCTTTCAACACGGTGGACAGGTCCACCTGTGCCACCCAGTCGCGAGCAGGCAGGGCGTCGAATGTCAGATCGAGGGCCGCAAAGCTCTCCACCCCGCAGACCCCGCAGCCTGTGCGGCCACTCATGCTGCGGCGGTGGTCTTTGAGGCGCATGAAACAGCGCGAAGCAATCTCCAGCTGCACTTCCATGCCATCCATGCCAGCAGGCAGCCCGGCTGCTGTGGCAGAGACAGGGCGCACGTCCACGCCATAGCAGTCGGCGGCGCTGTCGATGATGCCTTCGCTCAGTGCAAAGCCGATGGCAAAGTCTTCCAGGTCCAGTGGCGTGCCCATCATCACCGCATGGGCGATGCCGTTGAACACCAAGGCAATTGGCACTTCGTTGGCCAGCACGCGCTGCTCGGCCTGTACGCCGCGCTCGGCGTGGTGAAAGCGCACGTCGCAGCGGGTCAGTGCAGGGACATCGGGAGTTTCAAGAGAGCAGGCGCTGGCATCAGTCATACAGCGGATGATAGGCCGCTGCGTTTAATCCAGCAGGGCCACGCTTTTGATTTGCGCAATCACAGACTGGCCTTGGTGCAAGCCCAGCTCGCGTGCTGAACGTGCTGATACGCGTGCCAGCAGCGTGGTGCTGCCCGCCTGCAGGCTGAGCATGACCTGACCGGGGCTGTCCTCATGCAGCGTGGTGAGCGTGGCGGGGATGCGGTTCAGAATGCTGCTGCCCTGCGGTGCCTGCAGCGCAATGCTCACGTCCCGCGCCAGCACGCGCAGACGTACGGCGTCCCCCAAGCGGCGGTTGGCAGCGCCGCTGATCAGGAGCTGGCCACCGTCAAAATGCACGGTGCTCAGGTGGTCCTGCGCGTCATAGGCCGTGATCTGGCCTTGCACCAGGCTGGCAGCTTCGGCAGCTGGTGCCATGGGGTGTTCGCTCTGGGCCATGGCGCTGGCCGTGTCGCCCGCAAACACGGCGCGCCCGGCCTGCAGCAGCACGACATGGTGGGCCAGCCGCGCGACTTCGTCCTGCGCGTGGCTCACGTAGAGCACGGGCATGTCGAGGTTTTTTTGCAGACTTTCCAGATAGGGCAGCACCTCGGACTTGCGCTGGGCATCCAGGGCAGACAGGGGCTCGTCCATCAACAGCAGTTGCGGGCTGGTAGCCAGCGCCCGTGCAATGGCTACGCGCTGGCGTTCACCGCCAGAGAGCGTGGCCGGGCTGCGCTCCAGCAGATGGCCAATGCCCAGCAGCTCCACCGCCTGCTCCAGCTGCACCTTGCGGCGGGCTGCCGGGGTGCGCTTGAGGCCATAGGCCAGATTGCCGTGCACGCTCAGGTGGGGGAACAGGCTGGCTTCCTGAAACACATAGCCCAGCGCACGCTGGTGTGTGGGCAGCCACTGGCGTGTGGCATCGTCCTGCCAGACCTGGCCGTTGACGGTGACGCGACCCCGGGCACGTTCCAGCCCGGCCATGCTGCGCAGCACCGTGGTCTTGCCGCAGCCCGATGGGCCAAACAGCGCGGTAATGCCTCGGCCGGGCAGCTGCAGATGCACATCCAGCGTGAAGTCGGCACGCTGCAGTGCCAGTTGGGCTTCGATCATGCGCGCTCCTTGCTGGGTTGCAGCCAGTGCAGCAGCATGAGCACCACAAAGCTGAAGACCACCATGCCTCCCGCCAGCCAGTGGGCGTTGGCGTATTCCATGGCTTCCACGTGGTCGTAGATCTGCACCGACACCACGCGTGTCACGCCCGGGATGTTGCCGCCAATCATGAGCACCACGCCAAACTCGCCCACGGTGTGCGCAAAGCTCAGCACGGCAGCGGTGACAAAGCCGGTGCGCGCCATGGGCAGCACCACGGTGAAAAAAGTATCGAGCTTGCTGGCCCCCAGCGTGGCGGCCACTTCCAGCGGACGCTGCCCCAGGCTTTCAAAGGCACGTTGCAGGGGCTGTACGGCAAAGGGCAGGGAATAAATGATGGAGCCCACGACCAGCCCCGGAAACGTAAATGGCAGATAGCCCAGCCCCAGCCATTCGGTGAGCTGGCCTACCGGGCCGCTGGGGCCCATGGTGACCAGCAGATAAAAGCCAATCACCGTGGGTGGCAGCACCAGAGGCAGGGCCACGACTGCGCCCACCGGTCCCTTCCAGCGTGAAGCCGTGTGTGCCAGCCACCATGCCAGCGGGGTGCACAGCACCAGCAGCAGCACGGTGGTGACCGTGGCCAGTTCCAGCGTCAGCCTGATGGCGGCCCAATCTTCGGTAGATAGCATGCCCAGCGTGTGAAGAATTAAAAAAATGAGCTGCTAGCGCTGATGAATCAATAACTTCAATATGAAAACTATTTGAAGTGCTTGATATTCAAGCGCTAGCTGCTTTAAAAACCATAGCCATAAGCGCTGATGATGGCGCGGGCCTTGTCGCCCTGCAGGTAGCGCATCAGTGCCTGGGCGGCTGCGTTGTCTCTGGCCTGATTCAGCACAATCGCATCCTGGCGGATCGGCTCATGCATGGTTTCAGGCACGATCCAGCCTGAGCCAGCGCTGATGCGGCCATCTTGCATCACCTGCGACAGGGCCACAAAGCCCAGCTGGGCATTGCCCGTGGCAACGAACTGGTAGGTCTGACCAATGTTCTCACCCTGCACAAATTTGGGCTGGACCGCATCCAGCAGCCCCAGCTTGCGCAATGTCTGCTCCGCCGCCAGGCCGTAAGGCGCAAGCTTGGGATTGGCAATGGCAAGGTGCTGGAAGTGGTTGGCTTTGAGCACCTCACCCTGCTCATCCACATAAGCGCTGTCCTTGCTCCACAGCACCAGCTTGCCGATGGCATAGGTGATGCGCGAGGCTGCATCGGCCTTGCCTTCGCGCACCAGTTTTTCGGGCGTGGCCGCATCTGCCGACAGCAGCACGCCAAAGGGTGCACCGTTGTGGATCTGGGCGTAGAACTTGCCGGTGGAGCCAAACGACAGCTGCGCCTGGTGGCCTGTGTCCCTGGCAAACTCCTGGGCAATCTTTTGCATGGGGGCTGTGAAATTCGCAGCCACCGCCACCGACACCGTGTCGGCATGTGCTGTGGCAGCCAGCACAGCAGATGCCAGCAGACTGGTGCGCAGAACAGAAGCGATCAACATAAGCGTTATTCCTTTTTTGAATAGCGAAAGTATAGCCGCAGCGTTATTCCTTGTGTGAATAGCGGCATGATAGGGCCATGTCTTCAAACACTGCTGATTCATCTTCATCCCTGCTGCAGGCGCTGGGTCACCCCCTGTCTGACCGGCGTCTGCAGGTGCTGCGTGCGCTGGGGGAGTGTGGCTCCATCTCGCAGGCGGCCCGCGCAGTCGGCGTGAGCTACAAGGCCGCCTGGCAGGCCATTGATACCCTGAGCAATCTGGCCGGCGTGCCCGTGGTGCAAAAGTCCGTGGGCGGCGCGGGTGGCGGCGGGGCCAGACTGACCGAGGCAGGCCAGGAATTGCTGCGTGCGGCTGAGGCCCTGGCGCAGGCCAAGGGCGCAGTGATGCAGCAACTGCAGTCCAGACTGCCCGTGCAGCGCCTGGGCATTCAGACCAGCATGCGCAACCAGTGGCCCTGCATGGTGCAGCAACTGGCAATGAGTGGCCCGCTGGCACAGGTGCATCTGCAGGGGCTGCATGCCGATGTGACCGTGCAGGCACGCATTACGGCCGAGAGCGCGCAGCTGCTGGGTCTGCACAACGGTATGCAGCTGCTGGCCATGTGCAAGGCCACGGCAGTAGAAGTGACGGCGGCCACTGCATCACTGGCGCAGGGCAACAGCTGGCAGGGCAAGATTGCACGCATCACCCCCGGTGCGCTGGGCGATGAAGTGGCGGTGCAGCTGTCACCCGGCATGCAATGGGTAGGGTTTGCTGCTGCACACACAGGCTGGCGCGTGGGCCGCAGGGTGCAGGTGCATGTGCCTGAAGCGGCTGTGGTGCTGGCGCTGGAAGGGGGAATGCTGGGCTGATGACGGTGCGCTGGGCGCAGTGCCAATGGAGCAAAGAAAGACGGGAATGGAAAGCTTATCTGCGCCTAGACAACAACGTGATTTGCTGCTTTTTGCGACAATACCGGGCTTGAACCCGGTTTCACAGCCTGCATGCCTGTTGCAAAGTCTGGCTGCTGCCTGTGCAGTGGCTGGCTGCCAGCAGTGCTGGTGAAGGTGATGAATATCTGCATGGTGCAGGTAGACCAGAAAGAAAAGACGCAGTGAGCATTTTTGATCGATTGATTTCTACGTTGTCAGGGAGTGGTGCCCAAGATGCGCCGGCCTCTGCCTCCGCAGCTGCCGCTGAAAGTGAAGGGCAGAAGCGGCGCTTCATGGGGCGTGAAGGCGTGGAAGCTCATCAAACAGCACCTGTTGTAGAAGAAGAAGGCTTTGATGGCCCCTCCGAGGTCTGGCTGCATGTGCAGCCCGCCACACAGCGTCTGCTGCTGGTGCCCGAGCTTGGCATAGGTACGGGCGAAGAGCTGACGCCCAAGATGATGCAGGACCTGCAGCGCAAAGGCCTGTGCGATGCCGTGGCCTACCACGCGGGCTACGAGCAGTACTGGAAGATGCCATCGCAGGAAGCCATCCTGCGTACCCCTTCGCTGTACTCCATCGAGACACCGCTGCCGCACAAGGTCAAGCTGGATACCCGCCTGGTCAAGCAGGACGAGGCGCGCGGCTTCTGGATGCATGTGCGCATTCGCGGCGAAGAAGAGCTGCAGCACTTGCAGGAGACGGAAGCCCCCGCCTGATTTCAGGCGTTGCTGCACACCAGACGCCTGTCCTGTGACAGGCGTTTTTGTTGGTAGCGGTTGGAACGGCGGTTGGGGATCAGTGCTCGGTGCGCTCTTGCGCGGGAGCGCTGTCGTCAGGGCGCATATGTGCATGTACGCGTTCCCAGACCGCGTCGGTGAACGCAGTACCCAGCTCACGCATGCTCTGGCGCAGTGCGGCCAGTCCTTCCTGCGCCGAGCTGCTGAGCATGTACTCCGGCGGTGCCAGCAGCAGGTTCAGCGGCTCTACGGGCTGACTCAGCAAGGCATTGCCGAACAGTGCACCCCAGACAAAGCAGGCCATGCGGCTGGTCAGGCGCTGGTAGATGCGGCGCAGCCAGGAGACAGGAGTGGATGACTTTTTGTTGCGCGTTGCCATGAAACATGCAGCCCAGCCGCGAATGCTGCTGTTTTAAGAGCAGTCAGGGCTTGAATTTTAAGGCGTAGCAGGGCTGATGCTGCAAAGAATCTGTATGTAAATACAGTGATTGAGATTTTTTGGAAAAAATGCGCAATTTCAAAAAAGATGTGAAAAATGTGCCTATAATTCATAGCTTCAGCGGCTGTAGCTCAGCTGGATAGAGTACTTGGCTACGAACCAAGGGGTCGTGGGTTCGATTCCTGCCAGCCGCACCAAACGACAAGCCCCAGAACTGCAAAGTTCTGGGGCTTTTTCGTTTTTCCCAGCTGCTAATGCGCCTGAGGCGCTCAGCTGGGCTGCGGTGCTGGTACCGGCGCCTTGGGCAGGCGCAGGATAAAGCTGGCGCCGTGGCCGACTTCGCTGACCACGCTGATGCTGCCGCCATGCTGCTGGGCCGTGGTGTGCACATAGGCCAGGCCCAGGCCAAAGCCCTGGATCTTTTGTGCCTCGTGCTGTGCCTGCCGGGCAAAGGGGGCAAACAAGCGTTCCTGCTCTTTGGCGCTGATGCCATCGCCCTCATCGCGCACGGTGATGCACCAGGCATCGCCATCCTGGGCCAGGCTGCAGTACACCGTGCCTTCCACAGGGCCGTACTTGATGGCATTGCTGATCAGGTTCACACAGGCGCGGCGCAGCATGCTGGCGTCTCCCAGCACCCAGGCCTCTTCTTCCTGGGGCATCCAGTCCAGCTCGACCAGGCGTGCGTTGGCGGCAGCCCAGGTGTCATCCAGTGCCTGGTCAATGATGGCCCCCAGTTCCACCGGCACACGCTGGGCCGTGGTGTGCTGGGCACGGGCCAGGTAGACAAAGTCGTCAGCCAGGGACAGGCCGTTGCGTGCGTAGCGCTGGATGCGCTCGATGAGGACGGAAGAGGTGTCCTCCTGCCCAAAGTGCTGCTCCATCTCAATGGCCGTGAGGATGGCACCTATGGGCGCGCGAATATCGTGTGAGATGAAGTGCAGGGCCTGGTCGCGCTGGGCCATGGCGGCACGCAGTTCGCTGATGTCCACCAGACTGACCAGCCAGCCGGTGTCACCAGCCACGGAAAACGGCTTGCTCAGCATCAGCAGGCTGCGTTGCTGCAGGTCTATGCCTTCGCGCTGCATGGTCTTGTCCAGTGGCGGAGGCTGCTCGCTGCTCCACAGCGGCTGCAGGCTGCCACGTTCTACCGCCCCCTCCAGCAGTTCGGCGATGGGCTGCAGCTCCTGCAGCGGACGCTGCAGCTGCTGGGCATAGCGGTGGGCCGCCCTGTTGGCCAGCACGATCTGCCCCTGGCGGTTGCAGACCATGGTGGGCGATGGCAGCTGCAGCAGGGTGTCGGTCACAAACTCATGCAGCTGGCGCAGCTGCTGCGTAGCCTGCTCCACGGCCAGAATGCGGCCTTGCAGAAAGTCGCCTCGCCGCGGCACAGCGGCAGGCGCTGTGTTCAGCCCCTGCACGCGCAGATGCTGCATTTCCTGGTTCAGAAACTGGGCCGCGGTACTGAGCCTGCGCCAGCTCCACAGCGGGTAGGCCAGCAGCAGCACCAGCAAGGCGGCCGCCGGGCTGAATACGGTGTGGGTGAGGGTGGGGGCCAGAGCGTGCAGCAGCAGCGTCAGCAGTGCCAGCCCCAGGCAGGTGAGCAGGGCTGCAGACGGGCCCAGCACGGACAGTGCGGCCAGTCCCAGTGCCACGGGAAGCAGGTTGAAGATGCGGTTGGCCCAGGGGCTGGCAGTGCTCACGTGTTGCTGCTGCAGTGCGCCGCTGACGATGTGGGCCAGCATTTCCACATTGTGCAAGGCGCTGGGGCTGGCGCCGCTCGGTGGCAGCACCGTGGCACCAAGGCCGGTGGCGGTCGCACCGATCAGCACATGCTTGTTGCGAAAGGCGCTGGCTGGAATCTTGCCCCGCAGCACGTCGATATAGGAGTAGGTGATGAAAGGTGCATCGCCTCTGGCAAAGGCAATGCGTATCGGCTGGCTGCGCAGCCATGGGCCGGAGGCAGATGGCGCATCGGTCTGGGCGGTGCTGCGGCAGTCCGGGCCCTGTGGCTGACTCAGGCAGAGCATGGACAGGCCCAGGTGCAGCCACTGGTGCTGGGCAAAGCCTTCTCTGGCATAGAAGCTGCGCACGCCACCGTCCGGGTCCAGCGGCAGGTGAACGTGGCCCAGCCGTGCAGCGGTCTGGGCAAACAGTGGCAGCGGCAGGCTGGTGGTCTGGGCGTTGCCGCTGCTGACCAGCGGCAGGACCACGCGCCCGCTGCGCACCATGCTGTGGGCCAGCAGGGCGTCGTCTTCGGGGTAGTCCAGATCGGCTTCGGCCAGCAGAATGTCCAGCCCAATGGAGCGTGGCTGGCCCATGCTGACAAAGTCGATCAGGTGTGCATGCAGGGCGCGGCGCCAGGGCCAGCGGCCAATGCTGGCAAGGCTGCGCTCGTCCACGGCGATCAGGACCACATCGGGTGATGGCTCCGGGCTGTGCAGCCGCAGCGCCAGGTCTTTGAACCACAGATTGGCCCGGGGAAACTGCAGGGGGCCGGACAGCCAGAACACCAGCGCCAGCAGGCCCAGTGACATCAGCAGCCATTCCAGCGTGAGCGAGCGTTTCATGCGGAAAATATCAAAAAAAGGAGCTGCTTGCGCTTATCTTTCAATGATTTGAAAGTTAATTGCATTGAAAAACCTTGATGGATAAGCGCTAGCAGCTCTCTTTTTTATCTGTCCCAGCGTTCAATACCCAGGCCTGTGCCGGACTGCACGGGCTGGCCCGTGCCATCGAGCAGCAGATCGCGCACCTGCACGCTGCGTGGTGGCGAGAAGGCGCTGTTCAGCCCCGATGGGTCCTGCACCTGAATGCGCACATGCCAGGTGCCTGCAGGCAGGCCTGCGACCGTCCAGCGTGGGCTGTCGAGCAGTGTATCCAGTGCTGGTGCTGTGCCATCGGGCGTGGCAAAGGCCTGCAGGCGGTAGCGCTGACCAGGCTCGCCGGGCCAGTGGATGGTGCTCAGGCCGGCGAGGGTGTGCTCCTGCATATTTGCTGCGGAGAGCGTGGCTGGCCGGGGCGCAATGCGGAAGCGGTGCGGATCGGCAAATGGCCCGCGGTCGGGCTGCCCGGCCATGCTGCGCACACTGGCAGCGCGCCATGCGTAGTCACCGGCGGGCAGGCTTTGCAGATCGATGCGGCAGTCCTGCGCAGGGCTGCTGCTTTGCAGAACAGGCTGTGCAAACGCACTGGTGGCAATGTCTGCATCTGCTGCAGGCAGGGCAATGATCTGGTGGCGGTAGCTGTCAGCGCCATCCACGGGGGTGCACAGCAGCTGGGCTTCACCCATGGCCAGCGTGGCTCTGGGGACAGGCGTTTGCACCAGCGGCGGCACGGGGTGGGCTTTGACGCGGATCGGCAGCGTGCGCGGCAGACCGCTGATGCCGTACGGGTCCAGCGCACGCACATGCAGGTAGTAGCCGCCATCAGGCAGGGCGGCAAAGCGTGCCTGCTGGCCCTGTACCTGTGCATTGCGCAGCACCTTGTGGCCCTGCGCATCGCTGCTGATACCGACCAGCCAGCCCTGTGCCTGTGGCATGGCAGGCAGCGGGATATCCAGCCACTGCGCGTCTTCATACAGGCTGGGCAGGGACTGTGCACTGGGCGCGGGCAGCAGTGCCGTGACAGGGCCGGGCTGGCCATTGGCCGCCACGGCCATGCCAAAGTGAGGGGGGAGCGTCTGCACGGCGGACTGAGCGCCGGTCAGCGACTGCATGGCCACCTGGCCCTGCAGTACAGCGGCTGTGGTGCTGCCGTCGGGCTGCAGCTGCACGTCAAAGCGGGTGCCGCGCACACTGGTGGCAGCAACGGGCGTGCGTATGTCCAGATGGCGTCTGGCATCGGGCTTGCCGGGCACTTGTACGTCCACACCGCCTTTTTGAAGTTCCAGGACAGACTGCAGGCTGCCTGCTCGGCCGCGGCGGCGCAGCTGGCTCAATTGCACGGAGGAAGCCGCGCGCACCTGAATCAGGCTGCCGTCGGCCAGCTTGACGGTGACGAATGCATCGGGCGAGAGCAGCAGCTGGTCACCTTCCTCAAGCGGCATGCCAGGCTGCACAGGCACGGCGGCTGTGGCGCTGCGGTTGCGCAGCTGGGCATTGCCTTGCACAAAGTCCACAGAAGCCGCAGCTTTGCGCATCAGCCACATGGGCACTTCCAGCATGGAGCCGGGCTGCAGGCGGTAAGGACTGCCCACCTTGTTGTGGCTTTGCAGGGCCTGCCAGAGCGTGGCGTCGCCCAGATAGCGCTGGGCAATCTGGGTCAGCGTGTCGCCAGTCACGATGCGGTGGGCAATGACCTGCTGCGGTTGCGACGTCTGCTGCGCAGCAGCAGGCAGCACCAGGGTGCTGCACAGGGCCACGGCGCAGGACGATGCGGAAATGCAGAAGGCAGTGCGAGGGAGCATGGTGACGGCGGAAGTGTGGTGTCGCGTTAGCTCGAGTGGCTGTCCAGGCGGTAGCCCAGACCGTAGACCGCAGCAATGGAATACGCATTGCCGGGCCGCAGTTGCAGGACTTGCCGCAGGCGGGACACATGGGTGTCCAGCGAACGCGACAGCACTTCGGCGTTCTGGCCCCAGACCGCCTCACGCAGGTAGTCGCGTGACAGCAGGCGGCTTGCGTTCTGGAACAGCAGCAGGGCCAGGGCGAATTCGCGGTGCGTCAGCGCCACATGCTTGTCCTGAAAGCTGACCGTCAGCTGTGAGCGCGTAAAGATATAGGGGCCGAAGTGCTGTACATCGTCGCTGGGAAACGGATAGGCGCGGCGCAGCAGGGCCTGAATGCGTGCCTGCAGCTCGGCCACACGCAGCGGCTTGATCATGAAGTCATCCGCCCCGCTCTGCAGCCCCTCCACCACATCGCGTTCTTCGCTGCGGAGGGTGATGAACAGAATCGGCAGCTGGGACTCCAGATGCTGCCGCGCCCAGCGCACCACCTCAGGGCCGCTGATGTCGGGCAGTTCCCAGTCCACGACCAGCAGGTCAAACGTGTCGCGGCGCAGCGCCAGCATCAGCGCCTGACCTTCTGAAAACAGCGCGCAGCTGTGGCCCATCTCCTGGGCCACGCGCTCAATCATGGCCAGCTGTGCGGGATCGTCATCCAAAACGGCAATGCGCATAGCGGCACCTCCCCCTTTTTTTGCAATCAGTCTGTGTCAGCCTTTATTGTTTGCTGCTTCCTGCAGTGTCTGCAGCGCCTGCAGTACATCGGTATCCGAAACACCTTCGCCCAGCTGGACGCAGGCCTGCAGGGTACGCAGTGCATCGGCACCCTGCTGCTGCAGTTGCGCAATGCTCTGGCCGGCCTGTTTGGGTTGCTCAAACCCTGTGCTTTGCAGCAGCAGGCTTCCGTCGGCAGCCATGAACTTGAAGTAGAACTTGCCATCGGCTTCGCGGTACTGCTTGAAGCTGGGCAGGGCCTGCTTGGCGGCCTTGGCCTTCTTGGCATGGCTGTCCTGGCTGGCCAGGCTGCGCAGGCCCACGGCGGCGCGCAGCTTGGTGATGAAGGGGCGGCTCAGCGCACGGGCACGTTCGGCACCGATCTGCAGGGCAGCCTCCACCTTCTCGGGGTGGGCCATCAGGTCTTCATAGACCGCGCGCTTGGGTGCGATTTCGGCATCGATGCGCTCGAACAGCATGTTTTTCGCATCACCCCAGGCAATGCCTTCGGCAAAGGCCTTGCGCATGGCTTCGGTTTCCTCGGCGGTGGCAAAGGCCTGGTACAGCTGGAACAGGGCAGAGCCTTCGGTGTCCTTGGGCTCACCGGGGGCGCGCGAGTCGGTCACGATGCTGTTGATGAGCTTTTTCAGTTCATTGCGGGGAGCAAACAGCGGAATCGTGTTGTCGTAGCTCTTGCTCATCTTGCGGCCGTCCAGACCTGGCAGCGTGGCTACGTTTTCTTCAATGGCAGCCTCGGGCAGCACAAAGTGCTCGCCATACAGGTGGTTGAAGCTGGAGGCAATGTCGCGCGCCATTTCGATGTGCTGGATCTGATCGCGCCCCACAGGCACTTTGTGCGCGTTGAACATCAAGATGTCAGCGGCCATCAGCACGGGGTACATGAACAGGCCAGCGGTCACACCGTCGTCCAGTTCCTTGCCTGCTTCGGCATTCTTGTCCTGCGACGCCTTGTAGGCGTGGGCACGGTTGAGCAGGCCCTTGCCGGTCACGCAGGAGAGGAACCAGTTCAGCTCGGGAATCTCGGGCACATCCGACTGGCGGTAGAACACCACATGCTCGGGGTCCAGACCACAGGCCAGCCAGCTGGCGGCAATTTCCAGCGTGGAGCGGTGCACACGGGCAGGGTCCTGGCACTTGATCAGGGCGTGGTAGTCGGCCAGGAAATAAAAACTTTCCATGCCGGGGGTGCGACTGGCGGCCACGGCAGGGCGAATGGCGCCTGCGTAATTGCCCAGGTGAGGTGTGCCGGAGGGCGTAATGCCAGTCAGAAAACGGGTGGTGCTCATATCTCAAACCAAGTTATCAAAAGAGGCTGCACGCAGGCAGCCTGAATCAGTCAAAGCTTTGTGTGCTTACTGCAGCGCAGACAGCAGGGGGCTGATGAGGGTGTTGATCACGCTGTAGCCAATGTCCATCAGCGGGCGCAGCCAGACCGTGCCCACAATGCCCAGCAGGACCAGCGCCAGCACGATGAAAAAGCCATAGGGCTCAATGCGCGAGAAGGTGATGGCTGCCTTGGTAGGCAGCAGCCCCACCAGAATGCGGCCACCGTCCAGCGGCGGCAGCGGAAACAGGTTGAAGGCCCACATCACCAGGTTCACCAGCACACCGGCGCGTGCCATTTCCATGAAAAAGCGCTCTTCCACATTGGTGGCAACCAGCACGACCAGCAGCAAGGCCCAGGCAATGGCCTGCACGAAGTTGGAGGCAGGGCCCGCCAGTGCAACCCAGATCATGTCGCGCTTGGGGCGGCGCAGATGGCTGAAGTTCACGGGCACGGGCTTGGCGTAGCCAAACAGGAAGGCACCCGAGGTCGAAAAGTACAGCAGCAGCGGCATCAGAATGGTGCCGATGGGGTCAATGTGCTTGATGGGGTTGAGCGTGACGCGGCCCAGCATGGTGGCGGTGTAGTCACCAAAGTAGCGCGCGGCATAGCCGTGGGCAGCTTCGTGCACTGTGATGGAAAACAGCACAGGAAGGGCGTAGATAAGGACGGTTTGTATCAGATCGTTCACGGTGTCATTGTCTCAAACATCCACCGCTTGCGGTGGTTTGCCATTGCAGCCCGTTTTACAGGCCAATTGCAGACAGCGGGCCTGCGCCTTCACGCACACACACGGGTGGGTTGCCCAGACGCATGGGCGTGAGGTCAATCACCGTCGTGGGCTCCAGCGGGCAGGCACCGGCATCGACAATGGCGTCGATCTCGTGCTCAAAGCGTTCGCGGATGGCTTCCGGGTCGTTCATGGGCAGCTCTTCGCCCGGAGGAATCAGCGTGGTGGCCAGCAGCGGTGCCCCCATGAGTTCCAGCAGCATCTGCGTGCCTTTGCGGTCCGGTACACGCAGGCCAATGGTCTTGCGCGAAGGGTGGCTCACGCGGCGTGGTACTTCCTTGGTGGCATCCAGGATAAAGGTGTAGGGGCCGGGGGTGCCCAGCTTCATGAGGCGGTACTGCTGGTTATCGACCAGGGCGTAGTTGGCCAGCTCGGACAGATCCCGGCACAGCAGGGTGAGGTGGTGCTTGTCATTGACCTGGCGAATGCGGCGCAGGCGTTCCACGGCATTCTTGTCATCCAGCTGGCAGACCAGGGCATAGCTGGAGTCGGTCGGCAGGGCAATGACTCCGCCTTTTTGCAGCAGCGCGACGGCCTGCTTGAGCAGGCGTGGCTGCGGGTTGTCCGGATAGATTTCAAAGTACTGGGCCATGGTGCTTCCTTGATCTTGTGCGCGGTATGCGCATTGTGCGCCGTCTCTGGCGCTGCTGCATGCAGGTCAGATGCTCACAAAATGTGGGGGCAACCTAGCAGATACGATGCTGCAGCAGCTCCCACACGCCGGTCAGCCGTGCAGGGTCAGGTGGCAGGCCGCCAAGGTCGATGGAGGACTCTTGCGGGCTGTGAAAGTCACTGCCGCGTGAGATAGCCAGGTTCAGCTCCTGGGCCAGATCCGCATAGTGTTCGTATTCGTGCGGTGTGTGGCTGCCGCAGACCACTTCCACAGCCTGACCGCCCAGCTCCTTGAAGCGGCAGAAAAAGGCGTACTCCTCCATGGGGCTGAAGTGGTAGCGCGCAGGGTGGGCCACCACGGCCACGCCCTGAGCATCGGTGATCCAGCGCACCGCGTCTTCCAGCGATGCCCAGCGTTGCGGCACATAGCCAGGTTTGCCTGGCACCAAATAGCGCTGAAACACTTCCTGCGTGCTGCGGCAGGCTCCGATTTCCACCAGATAGCGTGCAAAGTGGGTGCGCGAGATCAGCTCCGGATTGCCCACGTATTTAAGCGCCCCTTCGTAAGCGCCAGAAATGCCCGCAACCGCCAGCTGCTGCGCCATTTCTCTGGCGCGCGGACCGCGGCTGTGGCGCACGCTGTGCAGGCCATCGCGCAGCTGTGCATCGTCCGGATCAAAACCCAGACCCACGATGTGTACGGTGGTGCTGGCAAAGCTGACAGAAATTTCCACGCCCGTCAGAAAGGACAGCCCCTGCTCCTGCGCGGCTGCATGGGCCAGGGGCAGTCCGCTGATTTCGTCATGGTCGGTCAGTGCCCACAGCGTCACGCCGCGCGCTCTGGCACGCTGCGCCAGTGCCTGTGGAGACAGGGTGCCGTCGGAATAGGTGGAGTGGCAATGCAGGTCGGCCTGGAAGGGGAGGGAGGAAGGCATGTGATGGGGCATAGGTCAGCGGCGCTGCCGTTTAAAAACAACAGGCAAGTGCTGATTCTCGACGGGAGTTGCTTTTGCGCAAAATCCCCTTGAAGCTGCTATGTTTGTATCAGGCGTTTTTCTGATGCTTGCACAAAATGTTTCAAATTTGCGCGAAAAGTATTAAATCGGGAGGGAGAAGATGCAATTTAAGAACTGGTCGGTATCTACAAAGATATGGGGGCTGATGCTGGGGGTGCTGGTGCTGGCCGTGTGCGCAGGGGGGGCCATGCTGCGCTACATCGATGGGGTAGAGACGCACTTGCGCGCTGAACTGCAGGACTATGAGCAGCGCATCCGGCTGGCCGAGCAGTGGCGCGGCATTACTGACCATGCAGTGGCTCACGTGGTGATGGGCGCCATGACCACCGAGAGCAGCCTGAGCGCTTATGCTCAGAACAAAACCCGTGAGGGCGTAGAGGGGGCATCGGCCATCCAGAAACAGCTGGAGCAGGCGCTGACCAGCCCTGAAGGCCAGCAGCAACTGGCCAAGATTGCACAGGCGCGCGCCAAGGTGCTGGAGCTGAACGGGCAGATTGCGCAGGCGCGCAATGCCTATCGCTACGAGCAGGCCCGTGAACTGCTCGACCAGCAGATGATGCCTGCCGTCGCGGCCTATAACCAGGCGCAGACCGATCTGGTGCGCCTGCAGGAGCGCATGCGTGACCGCATGATTGAGCAGGGCCTGCAAAAGCGCAATTCCGCCTTGCTGGTGGGCGGCGCCGCACTGCTGCTGGTGGCAGTGCTGGCTGTGTTGCTGTCCCTCTATGTGATTCGCCAGATCACCCGTCCGCTGGACGAAGCCGTGCAGCTGGCCGAGACCATTGCTGCAGGTGATCTGACGGCCAGCCTGCAGTCTGACCGCAGGGATGAGCTGGGCAAACTGCTGCAAAGCCTGAGCGCCATGACCCAGCGCCTGCGCAGCGTGGTGCTGGAAGTGCGCAACGGTGTGGACTCTGTCTCCTCGGCAGCATCGCAGATTGCTACGGGTAATCAGGATCTGTCCAGCCGCACGGAGCAGACCGCAGCCAACCTGGAAGAAACCGCATCCAGCATTGAAGAGCTGACGGCGAGCGCCTCGCAGTCTGCCGATACGGCACGCCAGGCCAACCAGCTGGCCAGCACAGCAGTGCAGGCTGCGGAGCGCGGCGGCAGCGTGGTGCAGCAGGTGGTGAGCAGCATGCAGCAGATCACCAGCAGCAGCCACAAGATTGCCGACATCATCAGCGTGATCGATGGCATTGCCTTCCAGACCAACATCCTGGCGCTGAACGCCGCGGTGGAAGCCGCACGTGCGGGCGAGCAGGGGCGTGGCTTTGCCGTGGTGGCCGGTGAGGTGCGGGCGCTGGCGCAGCGCAGTGCCGAGGCGGCCAAGGAAATCAAGTCCCTGATTACGGCCAGCGTGGCCAATGTGGATGCAGGCTCGTCCCAGGTCGCAGAAGCGGGCAAGAGCATGCAGGAAATTGTCGAGAGCGTGCGCCGCGTGACCGATCTGATTGGTGAGATCAGCGCTGCGGTGCATGAGCAGCACGATGGCTTTGCCCAGGTCAATCAGGCGGTGAGCAATCTGGACCAGATGACCCAGCAAAACGCCGCGCTGGTGGAAGAGTCTTCGGCAGCTGCCACGGCCATGAATGAGCAGGCCCAGCGCCTGGCGCAGGTGGTGGCGGTGTTCAATGTAGGGAATGCGGGCGGACTGTCCATGTCCTACCAGCGTCCGGCGAGCCCAGCAGCTGCGCCCGTGAATGCCGTGCGCAGCGCGCCTGCGGCCGTGCCTGCACCTCAGCCTGCCAAGGACAAGGTTGAGCCAGTGCGCAAGCCTGTCGCTGCTTCACCTGTGGCGTCGGCGGCTTCCACACCAGCCAAGGCAAGGCCTGCAGCCAGCCTGGCCGCACCCGCAGCAGCCAAGCCTGCAACTTCCACCAAGGCCGCTGCCGATGATGACTGGGAAAGCTTCTGAGTACGTGCTCAGATAGCGCATACAGCAAAGGCCTGCATTGCAGGCCTTTGTTTTTGATAGCTGCTTGCGCTGATGTATCAAGCACTTCAAATAGAAAACTATCTGAAATGCTTGATTTGCCAGCGCTGGCAGCTCTTGTTTTTATGCTTGCGCACCTTCCACCAGAAACTGCACCTTGCGCTCGCCGCGGAACTCGTTGATGTCCAGACGAAACGCCATGTGCACCCATTCAGGCAGCGGCTCGGTGCGGCCAAACCAGATGCCGTCCACCTCGTCGCCACGGTGGCGCACCTTGAGCTTGAGGTGTTTCTCAGCCACCAGCCGTTGCGAGAGGATTTCCACATCCTCGCTGAAGGTGGGTGGGGCAAAGCCCTGACCCCAGACTTCCAGGTTCAGCTGCTCCACGATCTCGGCACGGCGGAAGGTGGGGTCCAGCGGACCGTCGGTTTCCACGCAGCGGGTGAGTGTCTTGGCATCCAGCCACTCCTGCGCCACTTGCGTGAACGCACGCTCAAATTCGTGGAATTTGTCTTCCGCAATGGTGCAGCCTGCCGCCATGGCATGGCCGCCAAAGCGCAGCAGCACGCCGGGGTGGCGCTTGGCGACCAGGTCCAGCGCATCGCGCAGGTGAAAGCCGGGAATGGAGCGGCCCGAGCCCTTGAGTTCATGGCTCTTGCCTTCCGCCTGGCTGGCCGCAAACACAAAGGTGGGCCGGTGCAGGCGGTCCTTGACGCGTGAGGCCACAATGCCGACCACGCCTTCGTGGAACTCCGGGTCATAGACGCTGATGGCCGCAGGCGGCGTGACGCCATCTTCAAACAGCTCGTCGGCCAGTGCAAAGGCCTGCACGCGCATGTCGGACTCCATCTCCTGGCGCTCGCGGTTGATGCGGGTGAGCAGCTTGGCCAGTTCCAGCGCCTTGCCGTAGTCGTCCGTCAGCAGGCATTCAATGCCAATCGTCATATCGGCCAGACGCCCCGCGGCATTGATGCGCGGGCCCAGCGCAAAGCCAAAGTCGGTGGTCGTGGCCTGCCAGTATTCCTTGCCTGCGGCCTCATACAGCCCGCGAATGCCAGCCTGCATATGCCCTTTGCGGATGCGCTGCAGCCCCTGCGCGACCAGGCGGCGGTTGTTGGCGTCCAGCCTGACCACATCGGCCACCGTGCCCAGTGCCACCAGTGGCAGCAGCGTATCGAGCTTGGGCTGGGTCTGCGCCGTGAACACGCCGCGCGCGCGCAGTTCGGCACGCAGCATGAGCAGCACATAGAACATCACACCCACGCCCGCCATGTGCTTGCTGGCAAAGCTGCAGCCGGGCTGGTTGGGGTTGACCATGGCGTGGGGCGTGGGCAGCACCTCGCCGGGCAGGTGGTGGTCGGTGACGACCACGGTCATGCCCAGCCGCATGGCTTCAGCCACACCATCGATGCTGCCGATGCCGTTGTCCACGGTGACCAGCACCTCATGCCCGGCGGCATGTACGCGCCGGGCGATGGGGGCGGACAGACCATAGCCGTCCTGAATCCGGTCTGGCACTTCGTAGGTAACGTGCTGGGCGCCCAGCATGCGCAGGCCGCGCACACCCACGGCGCAGGCGGTGGCACCGTCGCAGTCATAGTCGGCCACGATGCAGATGCTGCGCTGCGCGGCGATGGCGTCGGCCAGAATGCGCGCCGCTTCATGAATGCCTTTGAGGCCGGAGGGCGGCAGCAGCTTGCTCAGGCTGGTGTCCAGTTCGTCGCAGGACTGCACGCCGCGCGCCACATACAGGCGTGCCAGCAGCGGGTTCACGCCTGCGCGTACCAGGTCTTGCACGCTGTGTTCAGCGATTTCTCTTTCAATGATTTTCATAGCGCTTCATGCAATCCAGCAAAGCGCTGGGGGCTGATCTTGTTCTTGATTTTTTGCAGCCAGCTGCGGCGCTGCGTGGTGTAGCTACGCACATGCTGCTCTCCGCAGAAAGTGACGGTGGCGGTGCCGCCCAGCTGCACATGGGCCAGGGTCTGGGCCACAGGGCCAGCCTCGGCTGCCAGCCAGGCCTGTTTCCAGGCGGGCCAGTCCTGGCGCAGTGCGCTCTGGCGCAGGCTGTCTACGAACAGCACGGGCGTCACGCTGTGCAGCGTGCGCGCTGCCTGTAGCGCTTCTGCATCCAGCTGGCCCACGCCATGCAGCCAGAAGGCGTTGATGGGGGGCAAACCGCGCGCGGCACGCTCGGCGTTAAAGCGGTGGTTGTACAGCAGCATCTGCACTTCGCTGTGCAGGCGCTGCAGCGTGCGCTGGTGCGGGCCTTGCGGCATCCAGTGGCTGACGTCGCGCAGCAGCACGCGGTCCAGTGAGGCGGATTCCAGCCTCTGCAGCGGCGCGCCGCTGACCAGCCAGCGGCCGGGGCTGGTCAACTCCAGCTGCAGGCCATCTTCGGCAAACCAGGGCTGCAAAATGGTGTGCAGGGTCTGGGCGTCCTCCATGTCCAGCGGCAGGCTGGCAGGGTCGTCCATGCGAATCTGATCGGCCCCGGCTGTCCAGTGGCACAGCGTCATCCAGGCGCAGGGCTGGGGGCGGGGCGTGTCCTGTGCCAGCGCTGCCCAGGCGGGGGATTGTGCATCCAGCCCCCAGAGGTGGGCCAGTGCCCGTTCGTGGGGCGGAATCAGCTGGTCCATGCTGCCTTCGTCCACATGGCTGGGGGCCAGCTGGGCCAGCAGCTGATCGAGCTGGGGCAGTTGCAGCTCCCGCAGGATCAGCTGGCAGCTGTCCTGTGCCAGCGCGGCGTAAGGCAGGACCAGATGCAGATGGCGGGCACGTGCCGGGCGGGGAGGCACGGTAAACGGCAGCGGAAGTTCAGGCAGGACAGGGGACGACATAGGCGGGTATTGTCCCCAAACCAGAAGGCCTGCGCTGAAGACTTCTGACATGCTGGCCTTTGGAGCAATGCCACAATGGCGTCCACGTATGCAAATTCCCTACGAACTCGCTCTGGGCTGGCGCTACACCCGCGCAGGCCGCGCCACACGGCGCAATGGTTTTATTTCCTTTATTTCCGGTGTCTCTATGCTCGGCATTGCGCTGGGCGTGGCAGCGCTGATCATTGTGCTGAGTGTGATGAACGGCTTCCAGAAGGAAGTGCGCGACCGCATGCTCAGCGTGGTCTCGCACATCGAAATCTTTGCGCCCAATGGCCAGGCCATGGTGGATGTAGACACCACCATGCAGCAGGCACGGCAGCACCCGGAGGTGGTGGGCGCAGCGCCTTTTGTGGCAGCGCAGGGCTTGATTGCACGCGGAGAGGACATGAAGGGCGCCATCGTGCGCGGCATTGATCCGGCGCGCGAAGGCGAGGTGACCGATCTGGCAGCGACGAATGCCGATGTGCTGCAGCTGCTGCAGCCCGGCAGCTTCAACATCGTGCTCGGCCAGGAGCTGGCACGCCAGATGGGCGTTAGCGTGGGGGACAAGGTGACGCTGATTGCGCCCAGCGGCCAGGTCACACCGGCTGGTGTGGTGCCGCGCCTCAAGCAGATGACGGTGGCGGGCACGTTTGACTCCGGCCACTACGAATACGACTCTGCCATGGCCATGCTGCACCATGAGGATGCGCAGCGCATCTTCCGCCTGGAAGGGCCAACAGGCATTCGCCTGAAGCTCAAGGACCTGCACGAAGCGCCGCGCGTGGCCCGAGAGCTGGCGGGCATGATTACCGAGTTCCTCTACCTGCGTGACTGGACGCAGCAGAACAAGACCTGGTTTGCCGCCGTGCAGCTGGAAAAGCGCATGATGTTCATCATCCTGACCCTGATCGTGGCCGTGGCGGCCTTCAATCTGGTCTCGACCCTGGTGATGACGGTGACAGACAAGCGCGCAGACATTGCCATCCTGCGCACGCTGGGTGCCTCGCCCGCGTCCATCATGGGTATCTTCATGGTGCAGGGTGCCATGGTGGGCGTGATTGGCACCTTTGCCGGGCTGGCGCTGGGCCTGCTGGTGGCCTGCAATATCGACGTCATCGTGCCAGCCATTGAGCAGGCGCTGGGCGCGACCTTCCTGCCCAAGGACATCTACCTGATCAGCACCATGCCCAGCGAGCCACAGGCCAGCGACATCGTGCCGATTGCCGTGATTTCTCTGATTCTGGCCTTTGTGGCCACCATTTACCCCAGCTGGCGCGCCAGCCGCGTGAACCCTGCGGAGGCGCTGCGTTATGAATAAGCAAGTCGTACTGGACGCGCGCAATCTCTCCAAGCGCTTTGAAGATGGGCACCTGAACGTGCAGGTGCTGCATGAGGTCAACCTGCAGGTGCATGCGGGCGAGACGCTGGCCATCGTCGGCGCCTCGGGCTCGGGCAAGAGCACGTTGCTGCATCTGCTCGGCGGTCTGGATGCGCCCACGCAGGGCAGTGTGCAGCTCATGGGGCAGCCCATGCACACGCTCAGCCCCCGCAAGCAGGGTGAGCTGCGCAACCAGCATCTGGGCTTTATCTACCAGTTCCACCACCTGCTGCCCGAGTTCAGCGCGCAGGACAACGTGGCCATGCCGCTGCGCATTCGCCGCGATTCCAAAGAGCAAGCTCTGGCGCAGGCCGCACGCATGCTCGAAGCCGTGGGGCTGAAGGAGCGCATGGCGCACCGCCCGGCAGAGCTCTCTGGCGGTGAGCGCCAGCGCGTGGCCATTGCACGCGCGCTGGTGACGCAACCTGCCTGTGTGCTGGCCGATGAGCCCACGGGCAATCTGGACCGCTCGACGGCCGATGGCGTGTTCGAACTCATGCTGGAGCTGGCACGCAACCACGGCACGGCTTTTGTGATGGTCACGCACGACGAAAGCCTGGCCGTCAAGTGTGACCGCGTGGTGCGCATTGTGCGCGGGCGCTTGTCTGAATGAAAAATGAGAGCTGCTTGCGCTTTATATATAAGCATTTCAAATACTTTTCTATCTGAAAGTATTGATTTACAAGCGCTAAGAGCTATCAAAAATGAATGATGCACAGCTGGATTGACACCCATTGCCACCTCGACGCAGCGGAATTTGACGCCGACCGTGACGCTGTGCGTGCAGCGGCTAGGGCTGCGGGTGTGGGCCACATAGTCATCCCCGCCGTGCACCGTGCGCACTGGCGCGAGGTGATCGCACTGGCCCACCGGCATGGCGACAGCTATGCGCTGGGCATTCACCCACTCTACACCCCGAACGCGCAGGAAGGCGATATTGCTGTGCTGCGCGAGCTGCTGGTGGAGGTGCAGGACGACCCGCACCTGGTGGCAGTTGGCGAAATCGGCCTGGACTTTTTTGTACCGGGGCTGGATGCCGAGCGGCAGATCTGGTTCTACGAGCAGCAAATCCAGCTGGCGCGCGAGTTTGGCTTGCCCGTCATACTGCATGTGCGCAAGAGCAGCGACCGCCTGCTCAAAACCCTGCGTGCCAAGCCGGTGGTGGGCGGCATTGCCCATGCTTTTAACGGCAGCTTGCAGCAGGCCCAGGCGTTTATCGATCTGGGCTTCAAGCTCGGCTTTGGCGGCGCCGTCACCTATGACCGCGCGCTCAAGTTGCGTGAGCTGGCGGCGACACTGCCGCTGGAGAGCATCGTGATGGAAACCGATGCGCCAGACATTCCGCCGCACTGGCTCTACACCACGGCCGAGGCGCGTGCTGCAGGCCAGCCGCAGGGCCGCAACAGCCCGGCGGAGCTGCCGCGCATTGCGCAGGAGGTGGCGCAGCTGCGTGGCATCAGCGCCGATGCGCTGGCGCAGGCCACCAGCAACAACGCACGTGCTGTGCTGCGTGGATTGTCAGTGTTGAGATAGTTTTTGGCCTCTGGCGCTGATGCAGCAAGCGCTGACAGCTATAGATTTGTAAAAACTCCAGTGACAGCAGACAGCATGCCTTTGGCCGCACAATGCCAGCCCATGAACGATGCATCTGAGCGTCTGCAAGGCTTGCCGCCGGTGGCCGATGTGCGCACGCGGCTGGTGATTCTGGGCAGCTTTCCCGGCGTGGCTTCGCTGGCGGCGCAGCAGTATTACGCCCACCCACAGAACAAGTTCTGGCCCATTCTGGCGGCCCTGTGGCCTGCCCATCCGCAGCCCGGGCGCGAGGACTATGCCGCCCGCTGCGAATGGCTGCTGGCGCGAGGCCTGGGCCTGTGGGATGTGTATGACAGCTGTGAGCGCCAGGGCAGTCTGGACAGTGCGATTCGGCAGCCCCAAGTCAATGACTTTGCCGCGCTGAAGGCGCGCTGCCCGCTGCTGCAGGCCGTGGCCCATAACGGCGGTGAAAGCTACAAGCACGCCAGCAAGCTCGAGGGACTGGGCTTGACGGTCCACAAGCTGCCATCCACCAGCCCGGCCAATGCCTCCATCAGCTTCGAGCGCAAGCTCACTGCTTGGCGGGATGTGATGCAGGCCGCAGGACTATTTGAGAAAGAACACTAAGGTGGCAACACGCAAGAAAAAATCCAGTGCCTTTACCGAAGAGGACATGCCCCAGGTCAGTGTCTCGGACGATGGTGTTTCGCGCTATCTGCATCTGGGCACACCCTGGGTGCAGGGTTCTATGAACCTGAAAAAACCGTTCGAGATCGACCTGGAATACGTGCAGCGCATGATGGCCTGGCTGCTGTTTGTGGACCCGGACACCGTGGCCGAGCGCCGCGCCGTGCAACTGGGGCTGGGCGCTGCGGCGCTGACCAAGTTCCACTACAAGATGCTCAAGATGCACACGGCGGCGATTGAGATCAACCCGCTGGTGGTCAATATCTGCCGCAGCTGGTTCAAGCTGCCGCCCGATAACGAATCGCTGGAAGTGGTGCTGGGCGATGCCTCCATGGAAATCCTCAAGCCCCGCTGGCAGGGTGCAGTCGATGCCTTGCAGGTGGACCTGTACGACCACAATGCCGCTGCCCCCGTGCTGGACAGCGCCGAGTTCTATGCCGACTGCCGCAATATGCTCACGCCCGAAGGCTGCATGACGGTGAACCTGTTTGGCCGTGCATCGAGCTATCAGCGCAGCCTGGACAAGATCACTGAGGCTTTTGGTCAGGGCCATGTCTGGGCTTTCAAGCCCACACGCGAAGGCAACACCATTGTGCTGGCGCAGCGCACGCCGCAGATGCTGGACCGCGAAGCGCTGCTGGTTCGCGCCGAAGCGATTCAGGCCCGCTGGGGCCTGCCTGCCACCAAGTGGCTCAAGGTCTTCAAGCCGGTGGTTGACGCTGCATAAATGGCAGCATACGGGCAAGCAAGTACAGTTAGCTTTTTGTGTCTGATGTGCTTGCTGCCATGACTACTTCTGTTGCTGCTTCGGCTTCTTCTCTGACATTGCGTGCTGTGGGTGGCCCCTTGAGCGGGCGTGCGCTGGACTGGCGTCTGGTGCTGCAGTGGCTGGAGGAAGACGGCGTCATCGATGCCGCAGAAGCCGGCCGCGTGCGTGCCCGTTGCTCCACGGCAGAGAGCAGCCAGCACCCGCTGGTGCGACTGGCAGGTGTGGGCGTGACGCGCAGCAGCGACGGAGTGCCGCTGGACGTGGAGCAGCTCACAGCCTTTGTGGCGGGGTGCACCGCCATGCCCTATCTGCGTATTGACCCGCTCAAGGCCGATGTGGCCCGTGTGGGCGAAGCCATGAGCGGTCCCTATGCGCAGCGGCACCACATCCTGCCCGTGCAGGTGGGTGCGGCTGAGATTGTGGTGGCTACAGCCGAGCCCTTTGTGCAGGGCTGGGTGGCCGAGGTCGAGCGCCAGACGCGCAAGACCGTGCGCCGGGTGATGGCCAATCCTGCCGAAATTGCACACTACACCAAGGAATTTTTTGCGCTGGCCAATTCGGTGCGCGCAGCGCAAAAGGCGGGAGGGGCAGCATCATCTGCCAGCTTTGAACAGCTGGTGGAGCTGGGGCGCAGCAGTCGCCAGCTGGACGCCAATGACACCGGGGTGATTCGTGTGGTGGACTGGCTGTGGCAGTACGCCTTTGACCAGCGCGCCAGCGACATCCACCTGGAGCCCCGGCGCGAGCAGGGTGTGATTCGCTTTCGCATTGACGGGGTGCTGCACAGCGTCTACCGCATGCCCATGGGTGTGTTTAACGCCATGCTGGCGCGCATCAAGCTGCTGGGGCGCATGGATGTGATGGAAAAGCGCCGGCCGCAGGACGGCCGCATCAAGACGCGCAACCCGCGCGGTGAAGAAATTGAAATGCGTCTTTCCACCTTGCCCACCGCCTTTGGCGAGAAGATGGTGATGCGCATTTTTGACCCGGACAACACCATCAAGCAGCTGGACCAGCTGGGCTTCATGCCGCATGACGCGCAGCGCTGGGAAGCCCTTGTGCAGCGGCCCCACGGCATTATTCTGGTGACCGGCCCCACAGGCTCGGGCAAGACCACCACGCTGTACTCCACACTCAAGCGCGTTGCCACGGAAGAGGTGAACGTCAGCACGGTGGAAGACCCCATCGAAATGATTGAGCCGGCTTTTAACCAGACTCAGGTGCAGCCGCAGCTGGAATTTGGTTTTACCGAAGGGCTGCGTGCCCTGATGCGCCAGGACCCGGACGTCATCATGGTGGGCGAAATCCGTGACACCGCCACGGCAGAGATGGCCGCGCAGGCCGCACTCACGGGGCACCTGGTGTTTTCCACGCTGCACACCAACGATGCGCCCAGTGCCGTGAGCCGCCTGATGGAGCTGGGCGTGCCGCCCTACCTGATCAATGCCACGCTGCTGGGCGTGCTGGCCCAGCGTCTGGTGCGCGTGCTGTGCCCGCAGTGCAAGCAGCCAGATCCCGACACCTCATCCGACATGCTGGTGCAGGCCATGCATCCGTGGAAGTTCAATGGTCAGGCCACGCCTTACCGCCCTGTGGGCTGTGAGGCCTGCCGCATGACCGGTTTCAGAGGCCGTATGGGGTTGTATGAGCTGCTGGTGTGCAGTGACAGCCTCCGACAGCAGATCCACCAGAATCCGGCCATGGAAACCCTGCGCCGCCAGGCCGTGCAGGACGGCATGCGGCCTTTGCGGGTGTCCGGTGTACTGCGGGTGGCGGAGGGGCAGACCACGCTGGCCGAAGTGCTGGCAGCGACGCCGCCGTTGCATTAAGCAATCATCACTCAATGAAAAAAGCGTAATCATTGTCGCTGAGATAGCGGAACCAGTGACAGTTGTACCAAAGGCATCCACAGGCTGTATTTTTATGTTTGCAAGTACTTGCACTTGAATTTTCCTGGGGAAAACGCGTAAAAATCCCGCAAATTCGCGGTTTATGTCGGTTATTCCGTAGGTGGAACCCACATGAATTCCACTTCACTTTGCTTACAGAATCCACAGGTCGTGAATCCCTTGCAGGAGACGTTTTCGTGAAAATCAAGAGTCAAAAAGACTTTTTCGCTGGCCTGATGTACACGGTCGTGGGCGCTGGCTTTGCCATTGGCGCGATGGAGTACAGCATTGGTACCGGCGCGCGCATGGGCCCTGGCTACTTCCCCATGATTCTGGGCATCTTGCTGGCCATCATCGGTCTGGCAATTTCGTTCAAGTCAACACTCAGTGGTCCGGCTGATGGTGACCCTATCGGTAAGTGGGCATGGCGCCAGATTGCCTTCATTCTGGGTGCGAACTTTGCCTTCGGTATTTTGCTGGTTGGCATTCCTGCCATCGGCATTCCCAGCTTTGGCCTGATCGTGGCAATTTATGGTCTGGTGATCATTGCCAGCTTTGCGCGCAAGGAAGTGGAGATCAAGGAAACCCTGGTGCTCGCAACCATTCTGGCCGCGGGTAGCTATGCGGTGTTCGTGTGGGCGCTGAGCCTGCAGTTCCCTGTCTGGCCTTCCTTCATCGTCGGTTAATGCCCCCTGGAGATTTGCATCGTGGAATTGATTGAACACTTGTCGATGGGCTTCGGGGTCGCCTTCACGGCCCAGAACCTGATGTATTGCTTGATCGGCTGTATCCTGGGTACGCTGATCGGTATCTTGCCTGGCCTGGGTCCAGTGGCGACCATCGCCATGCTGCTGCCCGCCACCTACTCGCTGCCACCCGTGGCAGCACTGATCATGCTGGCCGGTATTTACTACGGCGCCCAGTACGGTGGCTCTACCACCGCTATCTTGGTGAACCTGCCCGGTGAGTCGTCCTCTGTGGTGACCATGATTGACGGCTACCAGATGGCACGCAAGGGCCGTGCAGGCCCTGCGCTGGCAGCTGCTGGTATTGGCTCCTTCTTCGCTGGCTGCGTGGGCACCGTGATCCTGGCTGCCTTTGCCCCCCCGCTGACTGAAGTTGCCTTCATGTTCGGCCCTGCCGAGTACTTCTCGCTGATGGTGCTGGGTCTGATCGGTGCTGTGGTGCTGGCTTCCGGCTCGCTGCTCAAGGCCATTGGCATGATCGTGCTGGGTCTGCTGTTCGGCATGATCGGCACGGACGTGAACTCCGGCGTGGCACGCTACAGCTTTGACATTCCTGAACTGACCGACGGTATCGACTTCGTCGTGATCGCCATGGGTGTGTTTGGCTACGGTGAAATCATTGCCAACCTGTCCAAGCCAGATGACCAGCGTGAAATCTTCACCGCCAAGGTCAAGGGGCTGATGCCTACCGCGCAAGACTTCAAGCTGATGTTCCCCGCCATGGTGCGTGGTACGGCGCTGGGTTCGGCACTGGGTATCCTGCCAGGCGGTGGCGCCATGCTGTCGGCTTTTGCTTCCTACACCATCGAGAAGAAGACCAAGCTGCGTCCTGGTGAAGTGCCTTTCGGTCAAGGCAATATCCGTGGTGTGACAGCACCTGAGTCTGCCAACAACGCTGGCTCTCAGACTTCCTTTATTCCTCTGCTGACCCTGGGTATTCCTCCTAACGCTGTGATGGCGCTGATGGTGGGTGCGATGACCATCCACAACATCCAGCCTGGTCCTCAGGTGATGACCAGCAACCCCGAGCTGTTCTGGGGCCTGATCGCCTCCATGTGGCTGGGTAACGCGATGCTGATCATTCTGAACCTGCCCATGATCGGCATGTGGATCAAGCTGCTGTCTGTGCCTTACCGCTGGCTGTTCCCTGCCATCGTGCTGTTCTGCGCGGTGGGTGTGTACGGCACCAAGAACTCTGAGTTCGACGTGTGGATGGTGGGTATCTTCGGTTTCATTGGCTACATTTTCTACAAGCTGGGCACAGAACCTGCGCCCCTGCTGCTGGGCTTCATCCTGGGCCCCATGATGGAAGAAAACCTGCGCCGTGCGCTGCTGCTGTCGCGTGGTGACTGGAGCGTGTTCGTGACACGTCCAATCTCTGCCACCATGCTGGTGCTGTCCGTGATCCTGCTGGTGATCGTGTGTCTGCCCGCAGTGAAGAACAAGCGTGAAGAAGCGTTTGTGGAAGATTAATTTCTCTTCCCGGCATTTCCCAGAAAAGGCGCCTTTCGAGGCTAATGCCAGTCAGTTAAGGTTCAGCAGCCTCTAAATGCGCTAAAAGGCAACGTGTTTACACGTTGCCTTTTTCATTGATGGGTGTTCTCTCAGGCGCATTGCGCCAATGTCTCTCTCAAGCGCCAGATCAGCTTGATCAATTGGCTGCTTTCATTGATCGTTCTTGGATTGAGCAAGCTTTGCAAAGGACAGGAAAAGCGTCGATCCGCTCATAGCCTGAGCGTACAAGCTGTTCGCCGAGCATTTATGCAACAAAGCCACGATGAGTGGGAAGCTTTCTAAGCCTGCTCCCGCACAGTGACTGAGCCCCGCCACGGCGGGGCTTTTTCATGTGCCCATGATGGCGATATGGGGCTACTGCAATCGTGTGGAGCGGGGCAGTCATGGTTCGCCGCACAATATGTGCTGATCGTTTTTCTCCGCTTATGCCCGTTCTTTCGCATCCCCAACAGCACCCCCTGCGTGCGCTGCTGCACAACGAAGTCCATGCCCGGCCTGCCGAAGCCATTGAAGGCCCGGCCGCCATTGCCCATGTGGTGATGCTGGCAGCCCCGGCGCAGCGTGAGGCCAGTCGTGCGCATCTGGCTGCCTTGCTGCACGACCACCACTGCACGGGACCGGATGCAGACTGCACGCACCTGCGTGTAGATCTGGGCACTTTTCGCCTGCGTTGGGAGCTGCATACCGAGTTTGTCAGCTGGACCTTCATGGTGCCACTGCCTGCCGATGCACCGCTGGATACGCGTGCACCGCTCACAGCCATGGAAGAGGTGCCGCAGCAGTGGCTCCGCAACCTGCCTGGTGAGTGCCTGAGCAGCATTCACCTGTGGATCGTCAAAGACGCGCAGTGCGAAGGCAAGGGTATGAAGCACCTGGTGCAGCAAATGCTCAATGCAGACACGCTGGCGGGCGCGGCCGTGCATGCGGGGCATACCGAGGTCTGCACCGACTTTGCCATCCATGCCGATGGCTATTCGCGCATGCTGGTCAAGCCTTCAGACAGCATCAGCGCACGCCGTATGGGCCGTCTGGTGCAGCGCCTGCTGGAGATTGAAACCTACCGCATGGCTGCCTTGCTGGGCCTGCCTGCTGCGCGCAAGGCCGCCAGTGTGCTGGGCGCTGCAGAAAAAGAACTGGCAGAACTGGCCAATGCCATCCGCGAGGCGGATCGCGATGCCGAGCCTGCGCTGCTGGATCACCTGACGCGGCTGGCGGGGCAGGTGGAGAGCGAATATGCCGCCACCCATTCGCGCTTTTCTGCCAGCAAGGCCTACTTTGAGCTGGTGGACAAGCGCATTCAGGACTTGCGCGAAGAGCGCCTGTCTGGCCTGCTGACGATTCAGGAGTTCATGGAGCGGCGCCTCTCGCCCGCACGCAGTACCTGCGAGTGGGCTGTGCACCGCCAGAATGCCCTGTCGCAGCGTGTCTCGCGGGTGAGCAATCTGCTGCGCACGCGCGTGGAAATCGAGCAGCAGCAAAGCAACCAGGAAATTCTGGCCACCATGAACGACCGGCAGGGCACGCAGCTGAAGCTGCAGTCCACGGTGGAAGGCCTGTCTGTAGCGGCCATCACCTACTACATCACGGGGCTGATTACCTATCTGAGCAAGGGCGCGCAGAAGCTGGGCTGGCCGCTCTCTCCTGAGATCACGGCGGCTGTAGCCATTCCCGTGGTGGCTTTCAGTGTCTGGTGGTCGCTGCGCCGCCTGCATCACAAGCTGTTTGGCGGCAAGCACTGAGTGATTCTTTAAAACAATAGCGCCTTGCGTTTGATTTATCTAGGTTTGCAATATAAAAGTGTCTGAAGTCCAGAATCCACCAGCGCAAAAAGCTCCTAAAGGGGTAGCGCTAGGCCTGACGCTGGCGGTGCTGGGGGCGATTGCCTTCAGTGGCAAGGCCATCATCGTCAAGCTGGCCTATCGCTATGGGGTGGATGCGGTCACGCTGCTCATGTACCGCATGCTGTTTGCGCTGCCCATCTTTTTGCTCATGGCATGGTGGGCCGGGCGCGGGCAGGCAGCACTCACACGCAAGGACTGGCTGGGCGTGCTGGGGCTGGGCTTTAGTGGCTACTACCTGGCCAGCTATCTGGACTTTGCCGGGCTGGCCTACATCACCGCGGCGCTGGAGCGGCTGATTCTCTACCTCAACCCCACCCTGGTCGTGCTCTTTGGCTGGGTGGTCTACAAGCGCGGCATTACCTGGATGCAGTTTGTCGGCATGCTGCTGAGCTATTGCGGCGTGCTGCTGGTCTTTGGGCATGAGGTGGGCGCGCAGGGCAGTGATGCCATCTGGGGCACGCTGCTGGTGTTTGCCAGTGCCGTGAGCTATGCCATCTACATGGTCTACAGCGGCGAGATGGTCAAGCGCCTGGGCTCGCTGCGGCTGGTGGGTCTGGCCTCCAGCGTGGCCTGCTTTTTCTGCATTGCACAGTTTTTGCTGACCCATCCCATCTCGGCCATGGCAGTGGCGCCCGAGGTGCTGTGGCTGTCCGTGCTCAATTCCACGGCCTGCACGGTAGCGCCGGTGCTCATGGTCATGATGGCGATTGAGCGCATCGGCCCCGGCATGACAGCGCAGACCGGCATGATTGGCCCGCTGTCCACCATCTTGATGGGTGTGTGGCTGCTCGATGAGCAGCTGAATGTCTGGATGGTTGCAGGCACCAGCCTGGTCATGGTGGGCATTTTTGTGTTTACGCGCTGGGCCAAGAAGCCAGGCGCTGTCAGGTAGACGCTAGCAAGTACAAAGAGGAGATAAGCAATGGATCTGGGAATTGCAGGCAAATGGGCGCTGGTCTGCGGCGCGAGCAAGGGCCTGGGCTTTGGCTGTGCCAAGGCGCTGGTGCAGGAAGGTGTGAATGTGGTGATCAACGCCCGTGGTGCAGAAGCCCTGCAGGCTGCGGCCGAGCAGCTGCAGGCGTTGAACACCAGCGTACAGGTGCTGACTGTGGCCTGCGACATCACGCAGCCAGAAGGCCGCGCCGCCGTGTTCAGCGTACCCGGAGGCCCCGGCAAGGACTTTGACATTGTGGTGACCAATGCGGGCGGCCCGCCACCCGGCGACTTCCGTGACTGGGAGCGTGCCGACTGGATCAAGGCCGTGGATGCCAACATGCTCACGCCGATTGAGCTGATCAAGGCCACCGTGGATGGCATGGCCGCGCGTGGCTTTGGCCGCATCGTCAACATCACCTCCAGCGCGGTGAAGGCGCCGATCGACATTCTGGGGCTGTCCAATGGCGCGCGTACAGGGCTGACAGGCTTTGTGGCCGGTCTGGCGCGCTCTGGCATTGCCGCCAAGGGCGTGACCATCAACAACCTGCTGCCTGGCAAGTTCGATACCGACCGTCTGGCCACCACCTTCAAGGCGGCTGCCGCCAAGAGTGGCAAGGAGCTGGAGGACATCCGCAAGGCACAGTCTGCGCAGATTCCCGCCAGGCGCTTTGGCACGCCCGATGAGTTCGGTGCCATCTGCGCCTTCCTGTGCAGCCAGCAGGCAGGCTATATGACGGGGCAGAACATCCTGCCTGACGGTGGCCTGTACGCTGGCACTTTCTGAGGCGCTGCCCGGACACACAGAAAAAGCAGCTGAAAAGCTGCTTTTTTGTTGCACTGTGATTGCCGCCTGCCTTATTTGCGGGACGAGACCACAATCCCGCCCACAATCAGCGCAAAGGCCAGCGCATGGTAGAGCTGTGGCACCTCACCCAGCACCGGAATGGAAAGCAGGGCGGTGAACAGCGGAATCAGATTCGCAAAAAATCCCGCTGTCGCAGGCCCTGCGCGGCGCACCCCTTCGCCCCAGAAACGGTAGGCCAGAATGGCCGGGCCAATCACAATGAACAGCATGGCAGCAGCCAGTTGCCAGCTGGGCACGAACACCAGATCGCCCACGGCTGCCTCTCCGCCGGTAATCAGGGCTGACCAGGCAATGCCAAACAGCATCTGGGCCATCAGAAAGCCCACCCAGTTGCTGCGAATGCTTTCCTGCCCCTGCATGGTCTGGCCGCTGCGCGCCAGCAGCCAGCTGTAGAACGACCAGACGATGGTGGCCAGCAGGATGAACCAGTCCCCCGGCACCAGATGCAGCCCCAGCAACTGGTTCACATCTCCGCGGCTGAGCACCACGGCCACGCCCAGCACGGACAGCAGGGCCCCCACGGCCTGACGGCCACTGATGGCCGTGCCAAACCAGATGCGGCCAATGAGCAGCATCCATATGGGCATGCTGGAGCCCACCAGCGTCACGTTGATGGCCGAGGAGGTCTTGAGTGCCAGATACAGCAGGGCGTTGTAGCAGCCAATGCCCAGCACGCCGAGGACGGCGTACTGCTTCCAGCACTTCCACATGGTACTGTTTTTGCGTAGTACATAGCCACCCCAGGGCAGCAGGATGACAAAGGCAATGCACCAGCGCAGCAGATTGAGGGTGAAGGGGGAAATCAGATCGTGTACCAGGCGGCCCACAATGGCATTGCCAGCCCACATCAGTGGAGCCAAAGTCAACATGGCAGCCGTGCCAATAGTCAAAGGGGAACTCATGGCCGGCAATGGTAGCGGAGACAAATCGCAGACAGCTGTCCAAACGTGGCACGATGATGCAGGTGACAGCGTTTCATCAGAATAAGGAGGCAAAAAATATGTCAGCGATGCTCAGCAAGGCGGTACAGATACAGCGCAACGGCGGCCCCGAGGTCATGGACCTCGTGGTGCGAGATGCAGGGCAGCCCGGTCCGGGAGAAATCTTGTTGCGCCACCACGCAGTGGGGCTGAATTTTATTGATGTCTACCAGCGCTCCGGCCTGTACAGCTTGCCCCTGCCTTTGCAGCTGGGCATGGAGGCTGCGGGCGTGGTGGAGGCCGTAGGTGACGGCGTTACCCATCTTCAAACAGGAGATCGGGTGGCGTATGCATGCAACCCTCCGGGCAGTTATTGCGAACGCCGCGTCATGTCGGCCACCCATGTCTGCAGGCTGCCTGACAACATCAGTTTTGACACGGCAGCTGCCATGATGCTCAAGGGCATGACGGTGCAATACCTGCTCAAGCAATGCCAGCCTATGCAGGGTCTGCAGGCTGGGGACTATGTGCTGTTCCATGCTGCCGCCGGTGGTGTGGGGCTCATTGCCTGCCAGTGGGCCAGGGCCCTGGGGTTGCAGCTGATCGCCACGGCAGGCAGTGATGAAAAATGCCAGCTGGCGCTTGCCAATGGGGCATCACACGCTATCAATTACAGAACAGAAGACTTTGCCGCACGGGTGCAGGAGATCACGCAGGGGCAGGGCGTGAAAGTGGTCTACGACAGCGTAGGCAAGGACACCTGGGAGGGCTCCATCGCCTGCCTGCGCCGCTTTGGGCTGATGGTCTCGTTTGGCAATGCCTCGGGGCCCGTGCCGCCGGTGTCTCTGGCCGCACTGGCTGCCAAGGGCCTGTATGTGACGCGTCCCAGCCTGTTTGTCTACGCCCATGATCGTGCGACGACACAGGCCATGGCAGATGACCTGTTTGCCGTGGTGAGCAGCGGTCAGGTCAGGATTCATATTGACCAGCGCTTTGCGCTGGACGAGGTGCGTGCGGCCCACGAGGCATTGGAGGCACGGCGCACGACAGGGTCGACCATTTTGATGGTGTGAAGGAGCGAGGAAAGAGCATGGATTGGCTGGAAAAACTCCGAGATGCGGCACAGCGCCCGCCTGATCAACCGCGCATGCCCCTGCTTTGGAACGGGCAGGTCATAGGCACGGTCGCAGAGGGTTTCCTGGAACGGGTGGGGGTCGATTTCCTGCGAGGGCAGCGCATTACGCTGACACAGAAAAAAACACCAGGGCTGGGCAATGCCTGGAGCCTGACAGCCCCTGATGCCAGCTTTGGTCTGAATGCGCTGGCACAGCTGCTGCGTGAGCAGGGGCGCAGCGGTCCCTGGCGGGATGAGCAGATTGCCGTCTGCACCCCGCAGGGCCAGCGCGTGGCGACGGTAGAGCGTGGAGTGGTGCGCGTGCTGGGTGTGGCAACGCATGCCGTACATCTCATTGGTCTGGCGCAGGATGGCCGCATGTGGGTGCAGCAGCGCAGCAGCACCAAGGCCAACCACCCTGACAAGTGGGACACCTTGATGGGTGGCATGGTCTCGGCCAGCGACAGCCTGCAGCAGGCGCTGGCACGTGAAACCCAGGAAGAGGCTGGGCTGGATGTCACCCAGCTGCTCCACCTGCGCCATGGTGGCCATGTGATGTTTGCATGCCCCAGCGATGAGGTGCCGGGTGGCGCTGCCTATATGCGCGAGCGCATCGACTGGTTTGTGGGCACGGTGCCGCAGGAGGTGACGCCCAGCAACCAGGATGGCGAAGTGCAGCAATTTGCCTGCATTGACCATGAAACCTTGCTGGCCTGGCTGAAAGCCGGGCGTTTTACACCGGAGGCAACATTGGTGCTGGGCGATTATCTGGAGCTTTAATCCAGTCTCATTTTTTTAGCATGTAAAAAGCCGGCAAGAAGACATGCCGGCTTTTTTTATTTTCATGAATATTTTTTCTTATTAAAAAGAATCTATGAAATGATCGAGGCTCTTCATGTCCAGTGTCGGTTCGTGCGTTTTGCTTGCGTAGTCTTTTTTCCTTCTTGGCGTCTGCGGCGTTCCTCTGGAAGGAATGTTTGGTACAAAGTCCAAGCCGTAGTAAAAAATCTTTGCTATGTGCAAACTTGATGTTGAAAGAGAGAGGTAATAGATGGCGCAAAACCTGAATGACGATATTTATGCATCGCGAGAGCTGCTCTCGTCGTTGCCCAAAAAGCGTTTTCCAGAAAACGAGCTCAATGGCCGCAATGTGTTCAGCGCCGTACGTGACGAGCTGATGCTGGACGGCAATTCGCGCCAGAACCTGGCCACCTTCTGCCAGACCTGGGTGGATGACTATGCGCGCGCCATCATGGACTTGTCGATCGACAAGAACATGATCGACAAGGACGAATACCCCCAGACCGCGGAAATTGAAAGCCGCTGCGTGCACATGCTGGCGGACCTGTGGAATTCCCCTTCGCCCGAGACCACGCTGGGCTGCTCCACCGTCGGTTCTTCGGAAGCGGCCATGCTGGGTGGTCTGGCCCTGAAGTGGCAGTGGCGCAAGAAGCGCGCAGCGCAGGGCAAGTCCACCGACCGCCCCAACATGGTCTGCGGCCCCGTGCAGATCTGCTGGCACAAGTTTGCGCGCTACTTTGATGTGGAAATCCGCGAAGTGCCGCTGGAAGGCGATCGCATGATCATGAATCCGGACGAAGTGCTCAAGCGCGTGGACGAAAACACCATCGGCGTGGTGCCCACCATGGGCGTGACCTTTACCTGCCAGTACGAGCCTGTCAAAGCCATCCACGATGCGCTGGACAAGCTGCAGCAGGAAACCGGTCTGGATATTCCCATGCACGTGGACGGCGCCAGTGGCGGCTTCCTGGCGCCCTTCTGTGCTCCTGAAATTGAATGGGACTTCCGCCTGCCCCGCGTGAAGTCCATCAACTCCTCCGGCCACAAGTTTGGTCTGGCACCACTGGGTGTGGGCTGGGTGATCTGGCGTGAAGCCAAGGATCTGCCCGAAGAGCTGATCTTCAACGTCAACTACCTGGGCGGCAATATGCCCACCTTTGCGCTGAATTTCTCGCGCCCCGGTGGCCAGGTGATTGCGCAGTACTACAACTTCCTGCGCCTGGGCCGTGAGGGCTATACCAAGGTGCATGGTGCCTGCTATGACACCGCCATGTATCTGGCCAAGGAAATTGAAAAGCTGGGCGACTTCAAGATCATCTTTGATGGCAACCCCAAGCACGGCATTCCTGCGCTGGCCTGGACGCTCAAGAACCCCGATGCCATCAACGGCTACACCCTGTATGACTTCGCGGACCGCCTGCGCAGCCGCGGCTGGCAGGTGCCAGCCTACTCCATGCCTGCCAACCGTGAAGACCTGGTGGTGCAGCGCATTCTGGTGCGCCACGGCGTGAGCCGCGATCTGGGCTCCTTGCTGATTGAGGACATGAAGCGTGCGCTGGAGTACTTCAAGGCACACCCTGTCTCCAACCCGTTGACGGAAAAGGAAGCAGGTGGATTTAGCCACCGTTAAACGCTAGTCCTGGCATGCCTGTGGAGATTGCTTCCCGGCATGCCATTTTTTTATCCGGCGGAGGACTTATGGCCACAGCGCAAGCATCAAACGCAAAAAATCAGCTCAGTCTGATCGGTTTTTTTGCCATCACCGCATCCATGGTGATGGCGGTCTATGAATACCCCACCTTTGCCACCTCGGGCTTTAGCCTGGTGTTCTTCTTACTGTTGGGCGGGCTGCTGTGGTTTGTGCCACTGGGCCTGTGCTCTGCAGAAATGGCGACGGTAGAAGGCTGGGAAGAAGGCGGCGTTTTCTCCTGGGTCTCCAACACGCTCGGCGAGCGCTGGGGCTTTGCTGCCATCACCTTTGGCTATCTGCAGATTGCCATTGGCTTTATCCCCATGCTGTATTTCGTGCTGGGGTGCCTGTCATACATTTTGAAGTGGCCTGAACTCAATACCAGCCCCGTGCTCAAGACCATTGGCGGGCTGGTGATTCTGTGGCTGCTGGCCTTCACCCAGTTCGGGGGGACCAAGTACACCGCCAAGATTGCCAAACTGGGCTTTTTCGCAGGTATTTTGCTGCCTGCCGCCATTCTGGTGCTGCTGGCTATCAGCTACCTGTCCAGCGGTGCAACACTGCAGATCAAGATGGATGCTGCCAGCTTCTTCCCGGACTTCACCAAGCTGGGCACGATGGTGGTGTTTGTAGCCTTTATCCTGAGCTACATGGGCGCGGAAGCTTCGGCCACCCACGTCAACGAGATGAAAAACCCCGGGCGTGATTATCCGCTGGCCATCATCTTGCTGATGGCGGCAGCCATTGTGCTCAGCTCTATCGGCGGTCTGTCTGTGGCTGCGGTCATTCCGCATGCCGAGATCAATCTGTCCGCTGGCGTGATGCAAGCCTTTGAAGTGCTGATTGGTCAGTTTGGCCCCGGCGTGGAGTGGACCATCCGCATCATTGCTACCTTGCTGATGCTGGGAGTGCTGGCTGAGGTGGCTGCCTGGATCGTAGGCCCCTCGCGCGGCATGCTGGTGACGGCGCAGCGTGGTCTGTTGCCCAAGGCGCTGAGCCGCGTGAACAAGAACGGTGTGCCCGTGGCACTGGTGATCAGCCAGCTGGTGATTACCACCGTAGCGCTGATTGTCTTCACCAACACAGGGGGCGGCAACAACATCTCCTTCCTGATTGCGATGTCGCTGACCGTGGTGATCTATCTGTGCAGCTACTTCATGCTCTTCCTGGGCTATATGCACCTGGTGTGCAAGCAACCTGAGAAAAAGCGCGCCTTCAACGTGCCTGGAGGCAAGACCTTCAAGCTGCTGATTGCCGGTGTGGGCTTCCTGGTTTCACTGTTTGCCTTTGTGATCTCTTTTGTGCCCCCCAGCTCTTTGCCGGGCGCACATGGCATGGACGTATACGTCAGCAGCCTGGTGGTGAGCTTTTTGATTGTTGCCGCCATTCCTTTCATTCTGTATGCCGTGCATGACAAGCAGGGCCAGAAGCTGAATGCGGATCTGGAGCACATCAAGCCACACACCATCCATAGCGACCACTTCTTTATCCACCCTCGTGCACGCAGCACACACCATGTGATCGTGGATGGCGTGAACACCACGCACTCATAAGAGCAGATCTGAGCTGCCAGCAAAAACGCCCACTTTTCAGTGGGCGTTTTTTTGTTCAGTGGCTGGTTCAGCCCTTTTGCTCACGCAGACGGCTGGGAGCCAGTGCACCAGCCTGCTCGAGGATGGGGTAGGCCACAGAGCACAGCAGGGAGTTGATGCGCTTGAGGTCGCTGATCATGTCAATGTGCAGCGAGCTGGTTTCAATGCTTTGCACCGTGTTGTCATACAGGCGGCCCAGGTGGGTGGCAGAGTAGGCCAGTTCCAGATCACGAAAGCGTACTTTTTCTTCCAGCAGCTTCTGTGCATCGCGCACATTGCCGGTCAGGAACACGCTCATGGCCAGACGCAGATTGGAGACCAGATGCTCGTGCAGGCGGTTGATTTCCTCCAGGCCCGCCTGTGAGAACTGGCGGCCCTTCTTGATCTTCTTGTCTTCCAGGTCCTGCAGCACGCGCTCGATCAGGTCACCCACCTGCTCCATATTGATGGTGAAGCTGATGACTTCCGTCCAGCGGCGGCCTTCATGCTCGTCCAGCTCCTCACGGGAAATCTTGGTCATGTAGTACTTGATGGCGGAGTACAGATCGTCCACTTCGTCATCCAGCTTGCGCAGATGCTCCGACAGCTTCTGGTCGTCGCTCATCCACACTTTCTGCAGGCCCAGCAGCATGGCTTCTACCACATCGGCCTGGTGCAAGGCTTCGCGCGCGGCGCAGGAAATAGCCAGCGAAGGTGTGCTCAGGGCCGACACATCTAGATGGCGTGGGCGAGAGGTGGACAGCGACGCTTCTTCCTCCTGCTGTGGCAGGATTTTCTGCACCATCCATGCCACCTTGCCGGTAAAGGCAATGCACACCACGGCCACAACGGCGTTAAAGGCCAGGTGGAACATGACGACCTGGCTGGCCAGATCTGGCAACAGCTGGGAGGCATAACTTGCCCACAGGCCAGTGAGCGGCACCATCAGCAGCACGCCAATGATCTTGAAAATCAGATTACCCAGAGGCACCTGGCGGGTCTGTACATTGGCCTTGAGGGTGGTGATCACGGCCAGCAAGCCGCTGCCCAGGTTGGCACCAATGACCAGGCCCAGTGCCACATCCACGGGAATGCCGCCAGACGCTGCCAGGGTTGAGACCAGCAGCACGGTGGCCAGGCTGGAGTAGCAGATGATGGCCAGAATAGCGCCGGTGAGCACTTCCATGGTGATGTCGCTGGTCAGAGCTTCCAGCAGGGTCACCATGACGGGGCTTTGCGTGAGCACCGTGGTGGCCTCATTGATCAGGCGCAGGGCCAGCAGCATCAGCCCCAGACCAATCAGCACCCGGCCCACGCGGCCTGCAGTCGTGTCCTGGCGTGAAATAAACAGCACCACGCCGGTGAAGATACACAGTGGCGACAGCCAGGACAGGTCCAGCGAAAACACCACAGCCATCACGCTGGTGCCCACGTCCGCACCCAGCATCACGGCCAGCGCTGCGGTGAGCGACACCATGCCCTGCCCCACAAAGGAGGAGACGATGAGCGCCGTGGCCGTGCTGGACTGCACGATGGTGGTGACACCAATCCCCGAGAGTACCGCGCGCAGGCGGTTGCTGACCCCGCGCGAGAGAAATTCACGCAGATTGGCACCAAAAACACGCAGCACTCCGGTGCGTACCAGCTGTGTGCCCCAGACCAGCAGGGCAATGGCGGCTAAGAGATTGAGTAAATGCTTCATGGATCAGACGATGACGCCAAGGAATATACCCTTGAGGCTGCCAATCGCGCTCTCAGGGCCGGCCCATCACGCACAAGTAGGTGCGGAATAAAGAAAACAATCGAACCAAAACGAAAATATCAGATTCTATTGAAACGAAAATTTTCGGGGCGACTTTTTGGAGCACATGCACGGAGCATGCCCAAGAAAAAGCCCACCGCGAGGGTGGGCTGGCTGTAGCTGGGTCTGGGGGCTGTTTAGGCAGCAGTGTTTGTCCGCTTGGCACGTCTTGCGCGCAGGATTTCGTCCAGGATCAGGCAGGCGGCGCCCACGCAGATGGCAATGTCGGCCACGTTGAAGGCCGGGTAGTGCCAGCCGCCGAGGTGAAAGTCCAGAAAGTCCACCACATAGCCGTGCTGCAGGCGGTCAATCACATTGCCCAAGGCACCGCCGAGGATGGAGGCAATGGAAAAGCAGAAGAACTTCTGCTGGGGGTGTTTGCGCAGCTGCCAGATGATGAGCACGGTGGCAATCACGCCAATGCCGACAAACAGCCAGCGCTGCCAGCCGTCATGGCTGGCCAGAAAGGAAAATGCTGCCCCTGTGTTGTGGGCACGAACCAGGTTGAAGAAGCTGGTGATGGGGGCCCAGTCACCATATTCAAAGATGTTCAGAATCCACTGCTTGGTGATCTGGTCCACAAAGATCAGCAGCGCGGCCCAGATCAGCCAGGGCCAGTAGGCCGGTTTGCGTGCTTGCAGGTCGGTGGTGGGCGCTGGGGTGCTGCTCATGGCCAATCTTTACAGTGAAAGCGGTTTGCAAATAAAACAATAGCTGCTTGCGCTTGTAAATACTTGGTTTCAGATAGTTTTCATATTGAAACCAAGCAAATACAGGCGCTAACAGCTCATCTTTTTAAGGCTCAGGCCTTGGTGCGGACTTCACCTTCGCCGTGCAGGTTGCTGTCGCAACGGCCGCACAGGGTGGGGTGCTCGGGGTTGACGCCCACGTCTTCGCGGTAGTGCCAGCAGCGCTCGCACTTGGCGTGTTCGCTGACCTTCACCGTGGTCTGCAGTGCGTCACCAGCCACAGCATTGGCTGCCGAGGTGATGAACACAAACTTCAGGTCATCGCCCAGCGATTGCAGCAGGGCGAGATCTTCTGGCTCGGCGGCCAGCGTTACTTCGGCTTGCAGCGATGCGCCAATCTTGCCTTCGGCACGCACGGTTTCGATGTCCTTGTTCACCACGTCACGGATGTCGCGCAGGCGCTTCCACTTGGCCAGCAAGGCTTCGTCGCCTGCGGGCAGGTCGGTGAACTTCTCCAGGAAGATGGAGTTGCTGTTGCCAAAGATCTTCCAGGCTTCTTCGGCCGTGAAGGACAGGAAAGGCGCCATCCAGCGCAGCAGCGCATGGGTGATCTGGTGCAGTGCGGTCTGGGCCGAGCGGCGGGCCAGGCTCTTGGGTGCGCTGGTGTAGAGGCGATCCTTGAGCACATCCAGATAGAAGCCGCCCAGGTCTTCTGAGCAGAACAGCTGCAGCTTGGCAACCACGGGGTGGAACTCGTACACGTGGTAGTGGCCGAGGATTTCCTTTTGCAGCTCGGCCGCACGTGCCAGCGCGTACTGGTCGATTTCCAGCAGCTGCTCGTAAGGTACGGAGTCGGTAGCAGCGTCAAAGTCGCTGGTGTTGGCCAGCAGGAAGCGCAGGGTGTTGCGGATGCGGCGGTAGGCGTCCACCACGCGGGCCAGAATCTTGTCGTCAATGCCCAGGTCGCCCGAGTAGTCGGTCGAAGCCACCCACAGGCGGATGATTTCCGCCCCCATTTTGTTGGACACGTCCTGTGGCGCCACGGTGTTACCCAGCGACTTGGACATCTTCTTGCCCTGGCCGTCCACCGTGAAACCGTGGGTCAGCAGGCCGCGGTAGGGCGCGCGGCCGTAGATGGCAGAAGCCAGCAGCAGCGAAGAGTGGAACCAGCCGCGGTGCTGGTCGTGCCCTTCGAGGTACAGGTCAGCCTCGGGGCCGCTGTCGTGGTGGTGCTCAGGGTGCGAGCCACGCAGCACGTGCCAGAAGGTGGAGCCAGAGTCGAACCACACTTCCAGAATGTCGGTGCTCTTGGTGTAGTGCTTGGCTTCTTCGGCACCCAGAATTTCTTCGGTGGTTACGCGGCTCCAGGCCTCGATGCCACCTTGCTCGATCATGTCGGCCGCCTGGTCGATGATCTCCATGGTGCGGGGGTGCAGAGCGCCCGTGTCCACATGCAGGAAGAAGGGGATGGGCACACCCCAGCTGCGCTGGCGCGAGATGCACCAGTCAGGGCGGCCAGCGATCATGTCGCGCAGGCGGGACTTGCCGTTTTCGGGGTAGAAGCTGGTTTGCTCAATCGCTTCCAGCGCGATCTGGCGCAGCGTCTTCTCAGGCTTTTGCGCGGGGTCGGTAAACACGCCTTCGCCTTCGTCCATACGGATGAACCACTGGGCGGCCGCACGGTAGATGACGGGCGTCTTGTGGCGCCAGCAGTGGGGGTAGCTGTGGGTCAGGCCTGTGGTGTCCATCAGGCGGCCAGCCACCTTCAGGGCATCCAGAATCACGGGCACAGCCTTCCAGATGTGCTGACCGCCGAACATGGGCAGGTCAGCCGCATACACGCCGTTGCCGGTCACGGGGTTCAGGATGTCCTTGTACTCCATGCCGTTGGCCACGCAGGAGTTGAAGTCGTCCACACCATAGGCGGGGGCCGAGTGCACGATACCGGTACCGTCTTCGGCCGTGGCGTATTCGGCCAGGTACACGGGCGAGATGCGGTCAAAGCCCTTGTCCACGTGTGCCAGCGGGTGCTTGAAGGGCATGTGGTCCAGCTTTTCGCCCTTGGCGGTGGCAACCACGGTGCCTTCGATCTTCCAGCGGGCCAGGCACTTTTCGACCAGAGCGGAAGCCACGATCAGCAGGCCGCGCTCGGTGTCGACCAGGCTGTATTCCAGATCGGGGTTGACGTTCAGCGCCTGGTTAGCAGGGATGGTCCACGCAGTCGTGGTCCAGATCACCACAAACGCTTCTTTGGAAAGCTGAGGCAGACCGAAAGCTGCAGCCAGCTTGGCTGGATCGGCTGCGGGGAACATCACGTCCAGCGTCTGCGACTGCTTGTCCGCGTATTCGATTTCAAACTCGGCCAGCGAGGAGGCGCAGTCAAAGCACCAGTACACGGGCTTCAGACCGCGGTAGACAAAGCCTCGCTCCATGACTTTCTTCAGCGCACGCAGCTCATTGGCTTCGTTGGCGTAGTTCATGGTCTTGTAGGGGTGGTCCCAGTCGCCCAGGACGCCCAGGCGCTTGAAGTCCACCATCTGCTGCGCGATCTGCTCGGTCGCGAAAGCGCGGCTCTTGGCCTGCATTTCGTCGCGGGGCAGGTTGCGGCCATGCAGCTTTTCGATGGCGTTCTCAATCGGCAGACCGTGGCAGTCCCAGCCGGGTGCATACAGCGCGTCATAGCCTTCGAGCTGGCGGCTCTTGACGATCATGTCCTTGAGCACCTTGTTCACGGCGTGGCCAATGTGGATCTTGCCGTTGGCGTAGGGGGGGCCATCGTGCAGGATGAACTTGGGCGCACCACGACGGGCGTCACGCAGCTGCTTGTAGACGCCTTGCTCGTCCCATTCCTTGGCCCAGTTGGGCTCGCGCTTGGGCAGATCGCCGCGCATGGGGAAGGGGGTATCGGGCATGTTCAGCGTGGCGCGATAGACGGACGCTTCGGGCTTGTTCGATTTTTGGTCAGACATGGGGGAACCTTGAAAGCAGGGCTGCCAAGCACAGGGCCGGGCGAAAAAAGCGGGGTGGAGCACCGAGCGCAATGTCGGCGCTCGAGCTGACGAAGGCGAGCGTCAAATTCGGTCGCGCGTGGTCTGGCGACGGGTTTCTGTGTACGTGGCGAAGAACGCGCGTGCGTCATCGCAGTCCTTGGCGATGCCCTGGGTCAGGGCTTCCAGACTGTCGTATTTCAGCTCGTCGTGCAGTTTGTGCAAAAGTTCCACGCGGATGATTTTACCGTAGGCACCTTCGCTACCCAGCTCGGATGGCCAATCCAGACAATGCGTCTCCAGCAGCACGCGGCCGCCGTTCACGTCATTGGGGTCCAGGGAAGGGCGCACGCCCAGATTGGCCACGCCGCGCAGGGGGGCATCGGCAAGGCCATGCACCAGCACGGCAAAAATGCCCTGGGCGGCAGGCTTCCAGTGGTTAAAGCGCAGATTCAAGGTGCGAAAGCCGTCCAAGGCACCGGGTTGGCTCTCTGCCAGCTGGCGACCCAGCTTGCGGCCATGGACCACGTGGCCGGAGATGGTGTAGGGGTGGCCCAGCATCTGTGCGGCCAGTTCCATATTGCCATCTGCCAGTGCGGCACGCACGGTGGTGCTGGACACGCGCTCGCCATGCACCTCATAGCTGTTCATGCGGGCCACATCAAAGCCCAGGCGCTGTCCGGCGGCGTCCAGCATGGCGTAGTCGCCTGCGCGCTTGGCACCAAAGCGGAAGTCATCGCCCACTAGTACATATTGCGCGCCCAGGCCTTCGACCAGCACTTCCTGGATAAAGGCTTCGGGCGACTGGCTGGCCAGGATGTCGTTGAAAGGCAGCACCACGACCTGGTCTACGCCGCAGAACTCCAGCTGGGAGAGCTTGTCGCGCAGCGTGCCCACGCGTGCAGGGGCCAGTTCGGGTTTTTTGAATTTCTCGGCGAAGTAGTCGCGGGGGTGGGGCTCAAAGGTCAGCACGCAGGTGGGAATGCCGCGCTGTGCGGCTTCACCCGCCAGCAGGGCCAGCATGGCCTGATGGCCTCGGTGCACGCCATCAAAGTTGCCGATGGTGACCGCGCAATTTGGTGCTAGCCCCGGGTGTTTGAATCCGCGAAAAATCTTCATTTGATTGCTTTGGTTTTTATAGCTTGAAAGCCCACAGAAATAAATCGTGGTGGCAGTTTGTCACCGAAAGCAAGTATATTGTGATGCAGATGCATGGCGCGCCAAGCCCGGCTCTGGTCTGAGGTGCAGCCATCCTCTGCTTGTGCAAGGAGGCCTGAACGTGAGAGTCTTGAAGCTGTCCGCCCACGGTTTGCCACAGTCCTGGATCACCCTGGAAGAAGCGGTGCTGCACTACGCTGCGGACGATGTTCGCTGGACCATGGGTTCCACCATCGCCGTATTTCGCGGGGGGCACAACGCGCGCACTGGCCTGCAGTCCAGCATCGAGGTGCACAGCATCATTGGCACACGCGGCGTGCCACGCATCAACCCGCACGAGATGGAGCCGGGTCTGAGCAATACCAAGCTGTTTGCGCGTGACCGCAATGTCTGCGCTTACTGCGGCAAGGTGTTTCATGCAGACGAGCTCACGCGCGAGCACATCATTCCGCTGTGCCAGAAGGGGCAGACGTCCTGGATGAATCTGGTCACGGCCTGCCGCTCCTGCAACCACCGCAAAGGTCCCCGCACCCCTGAGCAGGCACGCATGCCGCTGCTGTATGCGCCTTACGTTCCCAGCATCTGGGAAGACTTCATCCTGCGCAATCGCCGCATTCTTGCTGACCAGATGGAGTTCCTGCGCATGCACGTGCCCAAGACATCGCGTCTGGCGCAGGACCTGGTGCTTGACAAAGACCATGCGCCCGAGTTTGAAAATTTCAGTAATGCCTGAAATGGGGTAGGGCGCATGGTGAAATCGCCGGTTTTCTTCCGCCAAGCTACACCATGATCGTGCACGAGCGCCCTTCTGGGCTGACCCTGTTTCTCATTCTGAGAGGGTCTGTGCTACAGCGCATCCGCTGGAAACTGAGCCTGAACATCCTGCTGGCCGTGCTGGTCACGCTGGCTCACGGTTATCTCTTCGATATCAAGATCACCGTCACCACCATTCCCTTTTCGCTGATTGGTCTGCCGCTGGCCATTTTTCTGGGCTTTCGCAACAACACCGCCTATGACCGCTACTGGGAAGGGCGCAAGCTCTGGGGTGACATCAACATCCGCGTGCGCGTGCTGGCGCGCCAGTGCCTGAGCCTGATTCGGCTGGACCAGCCGCTTGACCCCAACAACCGCGAAGGTGATGTGCGCGTGCGCGTGATCCACCGCGCACTGGCCCATGCCCATGCGCTGCGTGCCCAGCTGCGCCACCACATGGACGACCGCGCTGTGGAGCGCTGGCTGACCCGGGACGACTGGGACAAGGTGCGCAACCTGCCCATGGATTACCGGGGGGACGCCATCATCCAGGCCAATGCCAACGACCTGGCGCAGTGCGTACGTGACGGCCAGATTGACTCCATCAGCTACAACAAGATGGATGAGACGTTGACTTTCATCACCTTTGCTGCCGCCTCCTGCGAGCGCCTGCGCTACACGCCCATTCCGTTTTCCTACACCTTGCTGCTGCACCGCACGGCGCATCTGTACTGTTTCCTGCTGCCCTTTGGCCTGGTGGATGTGACCGGCTTCATGACCCCGTTTGTGGTCGGCATCGTGGCCTATACCTTCTTTGGGCTGGATGCGCTGGGTGACGAGCTGGAAGAGCCTTTTGGCACGGACAACAACGACCTGCCGCTGGACGCCATGTGCCGCACCATGGAGCGCAATGCCTTGCACCTGCTGGGCGACACAGACATTTCTCCGCCCATGCAGCCAGTAGACAGCCGTCTGACCTGAGCCGCGCCCAGCATGGGGTGCACCCTAAAACAAAGGCCACCGCGAGGTGGCCTTTGTGCTTTCTGCGTTCTGTGCGCTGGTACGTGCTGTGGCTGCTCAGGCTTCGCCTACGCCTGCAGTCTCCAGCATGCGGGCAGACACTTCGCCGAGGTGGTGCAGGGTGTCGCCGTAGGTCATTTCCAGCTGCGTGAGCTTTTTGAACTGGTGGCTGACGATGTACTCGTCCGTCACCCCAATACCGCCATGCAGCTGCACGGCCTGCTGGCCCACATAGCGCATCGACTGGCCCAGCTGCACACGGGCACGGGCCATGGCACGGCGGCGCTGCTCGGCAGGGGTCTCCAGCATCAGGCTGGCGTAGTAGCTCATGGAACGGGCCAGCTCCAGCTGCATTTTCATGTCGGCCAGACGGTGGCGCAGGGCCTGGAAGCTGGCAATTGGCACACCAAACTGCTTGCGCTGGTTGAGGTAGTCGGCCGTGATGCTCAGCACTTCTTCCATCACGCCCACGGCCTCGGCGCAGACGGCGGCGCTGCCCACATCCACCGCCAGCTCCAGCGCCGCCAGCCCTTCGGTGGTGATCAGCGTGGCGGGGCTGCCATCGGTTTCCACCTCAGCGGCGCGGCTGCCGTCCTGTGTGCCATAGCCACGGGCGCTGACACCGGGCGCGCTGCGCTCGACCAGGAACAGGGCGATCTGGCCATCCAGCTGTGCGGGAACGAGATAGGCATCGGCCTGATCGCCCGCAGGTACTATGCTTTTCTGAGCGGTCAGTGCATAACCATCGGGCGTTTGAGAGGCTTTAGACTCACAAATGTCCAGTCTGTAGCGCGCTCGGCGCTCCTGATGTGCGAGCACCACCAGCGCCTCGCCACTGGCAATACGCGGCAGCCATGCGGCCTGGACGGCTTCGCTGCCGAACTGGCTGATGACGCGTGCGGCCAGAAAACTTTGCGCCAGCGGCTCCAGCACCATGCCACGGCCCATTTCCTCCATGACCACCATGGCTTCTATGGCGCCCATGCCCATGCCGCCATGGGCTTCCGGCACGTTCAGTGCGGTCAGGCCCAGTTCGGCCAGGGCGTTCCAGCTCTCGCGCTGAAAGCCCCCCGCCTGTACGGCAGCGCGGCGGTGTTCAAAGGTATAGGCTTTTTCTACCCAGCGGCGTGCGGCTTCGCGCAGCTGCTGCTGGTCATCGGAAAAATCGAAATCCATTGCTGTATCTCCTTCTCAGCCCAGCAGCGTCTGCGCGACGATGTTGCGTTGCACTTCGTTGGAGCCACCGTAAATCGTGGTCTTGCGGAAGTTGAAGTAGGCCCCCGCCAGCGGCGCATTGCCGACGATGCCACCGGGGAAATCGCCCTGCCAGCCGGGGTAGAGCGCTTCCTCGATCAAGGGCAGGCTGTAGGGGCCTGCGGCCAGCATCATGAGTTCGGTGTAGCGCTGCTGGATTTCGCTGCCCTTGATCTTGAGCAGGCCTGCAATGTCCAGCGGGTTCTTGCCGCTTTTCTCGGCCGAGAGCACGCGCAGCACCAGCATTTCCAGCGCAATGATGTCCACTTCCAGCAGGGCAATCTGGTCACGGAAGCGGCTGTCCTCCCACACGCCTTCCTGCTTGGCAATGCGCTTGAGACGCTCCAGCTCGCGCTTGCTGCGGTTGACGTCGGCAATATTGGTGCGCTCGTGGGCCAGCAGGTGCTTGGCGTAGGTCCAGCCCTTGTTTTCTTCGCCAATGAGCTGGTCGGCAGGTACTTTGACGTTGTCAAAAAACACCTCGTTGACCTCGTGCTCGCCATCCAGCAGCTTGATGGGGCGCACGGTCACACCGGGGCTTTGCATGTCAATCAGCAAAAAGCTGATGCCGGTCTGCGGCTTGCCTTCGGTGCTGGTGCGCACCAGACAGAAGATCCAGTCACCGTACTGACCGAGCGTGGTCCAGGTTTTCTGGCCGTTGACGATGTAGTGGTCGCCCTGGCGCTCGGCGCGGGTCTTGAGGCTGGCCAGGTCCGAGCCGGAGCCGGGCTCGGAATAACCCTGGCTCCACCAGACTTCACCGCTGGCAATGCCGGGCAGAAAGCGCTGCTGCTGTTCGGGCGTGCCATAGGCCATGATGACGGGGGCCACCATCACCGGGCCAAAGGGCACGATGCCAGGGGCACCGGCTTTGGCCAGTTCTTCGGCAAACAGGTGCTTTTGCACCGCATTCCAGCCGGGGCCGCCAAACTCCTTGGGCCAGCCATAGGCCAGCCAGCCTTGTTTGCCCAGGGTCTTGGCCCAGCCTTGCAGGTCTTCGCGGCTCAGGCGCAGGCCACTGCGCACCTTGTGCGCCAGTGTCGGGTCCAGATGGGCATTGATCCAGGCGCGTACTTCTTCGCGGAAGGCCTGTTCTTCGGGCGTAAATGCCAAATCCATGCGTTGCTCCTCTTGATGGCGTGCCGGCGCTGATATCCGGCTGCCTCTGAGAGCTTGCGCCCCTGCGGCCTGATACGCCACAGGGGGAATGCGGAGCAACTGTCGCCTAGGTGCCTGATGTGCGTCAGTTGTTCATGGCATCCAGCAGCTGCTGCACCTGGGCTTCCAGTGCCTGCACGCGGGCTTCCAGCTCGGCCATGCGTGCGTCCTGATCGGCATTGGCCGGGGCGCTGGCTGCCACAGCAGGCACGCTGGGCGCACCGCACAGCAGTTGCGCCCAGCGTGCCTCGCGTGCGCCCGGTGCCTTGGGCAGCAGCTGCACCAGCGGGCCACCTTTTTCTTCGCTGCGCGATTGCAGCTCGTCCAGAAAGGCTTCCACCGAGCCGGTGTCGGCAAATTTGTGCCAGCGCTCGGCATTGGTGCGCAGCTCAGCCGCCGTCTGCGGGCCGCGCAGCATCAGCAGGCCCAGCAGGGCGCTGGCCTGGCTGGGCACGCCAAAGACGCGCTCAAAGTTGTGCTCCCAGCGCATGGCACGTTGACCGCTCACTTCCATCACGAGGGAGCGCTCGCGCAGGCTGTCCAGCGCGCTGAGGATCTCGGCCTCACTGAGGCTCATCACCGGGTCGCGGCTGGTCTTCTGGTTGCAGCCGCTGGCCAGACTGTTGAGTGTCATGGGGTAGCTGTCCGGCACCGTGCGGGCTTTTTCCATGAGCGTGGCAAGCACGCGTGCTTCGGTCGGGGACAGCGGGTGTTTGTGGAGGTCAATGGTCATGGCAGGGATAATCGCGGGGCAATGAAAAACATCGTGATTTTGATCTCAGGCGGCGGCTCGAACATGGCAGCCATTGTGAAAACAGCCCAGCAGGAAAACTGGCAGCAGCGCTATGGTGCCCGTGTGGCCGCTGTGATCAGCAACAAGGCTGATGCCAAGGGGCTGGTGTTTGCCAAGGAACATGGCATTGCCACCGAAGTGCTGGACCATAAGCAGTTCGACAGCCGTGAGGCCTTCGACGCCCAGCTGGCCGAGGTCATTGACCGCTACGAGCCCGCACTGGTGGTGCTGGCCGGTTTCATGCGCATTCTCACCCCCGGCTTTGTGCAGCATTACGCAGGCCGCATGGTAAATATTCACCCTTCGCTGTTGCCAGCCTTTACTGGCCTGCACACCCACCAGCGTGCGATTGAGGCGGGCTGCAAGTTTGCGGGCTGCACCGTGCATGAGGTGACGGCGGAGCTGGACGTCGGCCCGATTCTGGACCAGGCTGTGGTGCCTGTGCTGCCGGACGATACGGCCGATACGCTGGCCGCACGCGTGCTCACGCAGGAGCACATCATTTATGCACGCGCCATTGCCGCGTGGCTGGAAAAGCACTGAGGCGGTCTTAATCCGGGCGCATGGCATCGCCCAGCAGGGGCGTGCCAGCAGCGCTGACGGCCTCGGCTGCACTGCTGCGGTCTTCGGCGCTGCGGTTCTGGCTGAGCTTGAACTTGGCCTCGATGCGCTCGATCACGACCTCGATGCCGACGATGTGGGCCAGCATGGCGTCCAGATAATCCGGCGGTGCATCCTTGATCTTCCACGGGCCTGCAGCCTGGGGCAGGGCAGACTGGGCGCGAGCTTCGTGCGTGCGCGTGAGCTTGCCAACGGCGCCGAGCACCCACTTGCGGTCATCGTGCAGCCGCACCGTGCCGTGCACATGCACCACGCGATAGTTCCAGGTGGGCACCTGCCGATGCGTAGTGTGTTTGCTCGGATACCAGTTGGGTGAGACATAGGCCTGCTCTGCCTGAAAGATCACCAGCACCGCCGCGCCATCGTGCAGCTGGGTGTACAGTGGATTGGCACGTGCCACATGGCCGATCAGGCGTGCGGGGCCGCCTTCGGGCATTTCCAGTTCCCAGGGAATGTGGTTGGCATCCAGCCCGCCGCTGTGCAGATGCACCAGCGCACCCAGCGGGTACTGGCGTATCAGTGCAAGAGCATCGGTATGGCTGGCGGCAAAGTGGGGTGGCAGGTACATGCGGGCAGTCAAGCAAGTGCCATGCCGCAAGCTGTTACTGCGGGTCTGCCGTGACGGACAGGCTGTCCGGCCCACAGTGCGTCTGGTCCTTGGCATTGGTGGTGCAGGTGATGCCGGGCATGTCTTCCAGCTCCTTGATCACCTGTTTTTCGTGGGCAGTGCAGGCTGCCAGCAGCAGCGTCAGGGGCAGGGCAAGCACAAGCGTGGGGCGCAACATAAAAAATCCTGTTCAGTCAGAAGATGGGCAAACCAGCTGCCAAGGGGGCAGCCGTGGCTGGCATGGTATCAAGCTGTAGCTGCGTCACTGTCGGCGCAGCGCGCAAAGCGGGGCTGTTCTACACCGTCAATCACCACGGTTTCATTGAACATGGCGGCTGGGCGCACCCACAGGCCTCGCTCGCCGTACAGGGCGCGGTACAGCGTCATGGGCTCCAGTGTTTCGCTGTGGCGCACGGTATCCATCACCTGGTACAGATTGCCTTTGTAGTGGCGGTACAGGCCGGGCGGGGTGACGATCAGGGGCGGCAAATGGGCGTCAGACATAGAGTGCTTTCAAATTAATAGCTTCTAGCGCTTGTGTAAAAAGGGTTTTAAATGGAAAACCATTCAAAAACAAGCAAATACAAGCGCTGGCAGCTATGTTTATAAGAGAGGTGCAGCATCCAGCGCCATACCGGGATTTGGCAGCAGTGGGACAATAGGGGCTATGCATCCCAAAGCCCTTCTCGACGCTTGCGCCGAACTGGTCAAGCTGACCCTCCAATTCCAACACCCGGCTGATGCCGTGGTGTCTCGCTATTTCCGCGACCACCGCAATCTTGGCCCCCGCGAACGTGCCACGCTGGCGGAGACCGTCTATACGGTGCTGCGCAAGAAAACCCTGTTTGAAGCACTGGCCCGCTCCGGCTCCGGCCCCAAGGAGCGCCGTCTGGCCATTCTGGGCTTTCACGCGCCCCGCAACTTTCTGCAGGCTGCGCTGAGCGATCAGGAAGCCAAGTGGCTCAAGGACTGCGACGCGGTCAAGCCCGAAGAGCTGCTCCCCCAGCATCGCCACAACCTGCCCCAGTGGATGGCCGACAAGCTGCAGGCCCAGGTGGGCGATCAGTTTGACGCACTGGCCGCCAGCATGCTCGAGCCCGCGCCGCTGGACCTGCGCGTGAACGCGCTGAACGCCAAGCGCGACGCTGTGCAGAAAGAACTGGCTAAGGAAGGCATCAAGGCCGAAGCCACGCCTTTCTCCCCCTGGGGGCTGCGTGTGCAGGACAAGCCTGCGTTGACCAAGCTTGAAGCCTTCAAGGAAGGCCGCATTGAAGTGCAGGACGAAGGCTCACAGCTGCTGGCCCTGCTGCTGGACGCCAAGCGCGGTGAGATGGTCGTGGACTTTTGCGCCGGTGCCGGTGGCAAGACGCTGGCCATTGGGGCCCAGATGCGCAACACCGGCCGCCTGTATGCGTTTGACGTGTCGGCCCACCGCCTGGAAGCGCTCAAGCCCCGCCTGGCACGCAGCGGCCTGTCGAACGTGCACCCCGCAGCGCTGGCACACGAGCGTGATGAGCGCGTCAAGCGCCTGGCAGGCAAGATTGACCGCGTGCTGGTCGATGCGCCTTGCTCCGGCCTGGGTACCCTGCGCCGAAACCCTGACCTGAAGTGGCGTCAGGACGAAAAAGCCGTGGCCGAGCTGACGGAAAAGCAGCTGTCCATCCTGACCAGCGCCGCGCGCATGGTGAAGTCTGGCGGCCGTCTGGTCTATGCCACCTGCTCCGTGCTGCCTGAAGAAAATGAACTGATTGCCGAAGCCTTCCAGAAAGCGCACTTTGACTTTGTGCCGCTGGATGCGGGTGAAGTGCTGGACAAGCTCAAGGTGGAAAACGCCGCCGCCCTGTGCGCCGGTGGCGAAACCGGTACGCAATATGTACGCCTGTGGCCCCATGCGCATGAAACCGATGGTTTCTTTGCCGCTGTGTGGCAGCGCAAGTAAGCCAAGTCAATCCGTGCTGACACCGCAGATGTGCGGACGGCACTGAGCCAAGATCCCCGTGACCTTCTGGGTGCGGGGATTTTTTATAGGAAAGCGGCATGACCACTCAATACGAAAACCTGGCCACGCTGGATACGTGGAACGACTTTTTCAAAGTTGCTCCTGCAGAACTGCCCGCAGAGCACCAGATGCGCGCGCGGCGCATGTCGGGCTTGATCCGTGGCCATGTGCTGCCAGAGTCTACAGCAGCAGAAGTGCCAGCCAGTGATGCCACGGCAGGCAGCAGCAAAAAAACGGTGCGTGTAGCGCGCGAGTGGGTGCCCGCGCAATGGGGCTTTGTGCCCAGCTGGGTCAAATCTGCCAAGGATGCCAAGCTGCGTGCCCCCAAGCTGCTGGTGGCGCTCAATGAAACCGTGAGCACGGCGCAGGCCTTCCGTGAGGCCTGGCTGGCCGGGCAGCGCTGCATCATTCCCATGCAGGCTTTCTATGTGGATGACATGCGCACCGGCAAAGCCATTCCCACGCGCATTGCACGTGTGGATGGGCAGCCCATGGGTGTTGCCGGGGTGTGGGACCGCTGGGTAGACCCCGAAACCGGGGCTGAGCTGATGAGCTATGCCGTGCTGACCATCAACGCCAACAGCCATGCGCTGATGCGCCGCTATGGCCCGCAAGGGGCAGAGCGCCGCATGCCCGCCATTCTGGGGGAAGGCACGTATGACGCCTGGCTCACCGCACGCCAGGAAAAAGCGCGTGAATTCATGCGCGCCTATCCGTCCAACTGGATGCTGGCCAATCCGGTGGAAAACAAAAAAGACAAATAAACGCAGCAGCGCAGGCGTCTAGGCGTCCTGCCCATCTTCCTTGCCGCGCAGGCGCTGCAGGCTGGAGGTGGTAGAGCTGCGTACCTGCGAAGCCGCATTCTTGACGCTGTCTGCCGCAGCCTGCGCTGTGCTCAGCACGCCCTGCTTGATGCGGCCATAGACGGCCTGCGTCACCTGCGAGCCCGATTCCTTGACGATAGCGCCCAGCAGCTGCGCCGCACGGCGTGTGCTGCTCTGGCGAATCTGTGCGCGCTGTGGCGTGTGCTCGGGGGCGCAGTAGGCATCGGCAATCAGGCCAACGCGCAGCGTCAGAAACGCATTGGCTGCGCCGCTGGCCAGGCTGTTGGTCAGCAGATTGCCCATGGTGCCCAGGCCGGGAATGCTGCCCAGCGCCGCTGGCGTGGCGGACTGCACGATGGGTGCGGTCAGCTCTGCAAAGTCCACATCTTCCAGGCTGCTGGCAATCAGCATGCAGGCGCCCACATTGCCGTACAGATAGCTGATCTGCCGCAGCGAGGGGCGCAGCCCATAAATGCGCGCAATGCGCCACACCAGCTGCACCTGGCTGCACAGCACCACCAGCGCATCAAGCTTGCCGTTTTGCAGCAAGGCGGTGCTGACCAGCACGCTGGCTGCTGTGCGGCGAGTCTGCGCTTCTGCATCCGCACGCAGCAGCTGCAGCGCCTGGTGCACGGCCTCTTCAGAATCCAGTGCCACGCCAGACAGCCGCGGCAACCGGGCCAGGTGGGCGCGCAGGCGTTGCTGGTACTCCTGTGCCGCAGCCAGATCGCCATCGTCGGGGTAGCGCAGGGCCGCTGGCAGGCGCAGCAGCCAGATGCTGGGCAGCAGCACCGTGGCCACCAGCAGGGCCAGCAGCACCCAGAACAGCCAGATGCCAGCGCCTGCGTGCAGGCGGTCCGCAGCATCGGCCAGCTGGCTGATCATGGCAATGGCAAAAACGCCGCACCAGCCCACAAAGAGCAGGGCGCAGCAGACAAGCAGGCGAGAGGTCCAGGAAGGCATAGCAGGCAGTGTAGCCAAGCATGGCCGCGTGCGTGTGCGCCGGGAAACTGCACCAAAACCCTGTGTCTGGAAAGACATTGGAGCGTGCGCTCACTGGTGTGATTCGTGCTTCAGGTACGCTGTTTCCTCGTTTGACAGCATCATGACCATGTCCATACCTTCTGCACTTGCTTCGAAGATGGCGGCAGCGTGGCAGCCCTGCGGCGCCAGTTACGTGGCGGTGTATGGCACCTTGCGTGCAGGCGCTACCAATGACATTGCCAGCCTGCGGCCCGGCATTGCCATGGCCGGACACACCATCCTGCAAGGTACGTTGTATGACTTTGGCTGGTATCCGGGGCTGCAGCTGCAGGGCCAGCAGCCAGTGCTGGCCGAGGTCTATCCGCTGGACCCGGTGCTGGAGCGTGTGCTGGATGCCTATGAAGGCGTATGGCCCATGGATACCGGTGAATACATCAAGCGCCTGGTAACGACCGATGTACAGCTGCTGGCAGGCGGTGTGCAGCGCCTGCAGGTACTGGTCTATGAAGCGCAGGCTGAGGGCGCAGCCCATCGGCCCACAATTGATGCCAGCGACTGGCTGAGCTGGAACCGGGCCCGCCAACCTGAGGCCGCAGGCTAATGCTGCTTTGAAAAATGAAGCGGTTAGCGCTTGGAAATACTGGTTTTCAGAGGTATTCCATTCTGAAAATCAATAAACACAAGCGCTGAAAGCTATTAATTTGATTGTGTCAGCGGTTTCAAGGCTTGGGCGCAGGGTGGTGCTGGCGAAAGAAGTCCCACTCATCCACTTCACGCCCGTCGGGCAGGATGCACAGCATGCGCTCGCCTTGCGGTGTCTTTTCCATACGCAGCTTGCCACCTTGCTGGATGCAGAACACCGAAGCCGGGTTGGCAATCTTGACGGGCTGGGGTGCCGCCGGTGTCTGCGCAGGTGATGGGTTGCCGCCTGAGGCACAGGCGCTGAGCAGCAGGGCGCTGGAGGCAAAAACATAAATGGCTGGGTGCACGGCGCAGGTCTCCATAGGACAACAAAAAAGCCCGGAGCCAGTGGCACCGGGCTGCTGATGGTCAGCGGCGCCTTTGCGCGCGCGCTGCTTCATACAGGGGAAGCACCTTGGGTACATGGGCTTCCAGTTCCCGGATGCGCTCTTGACCTGCCGGGTGGGTGCTCAGAAAGGCGGGGCCATTGCTGCCGCCACTGGCCTGCAGCATTTTCTTCCACAGCGAAGAGGCATTGCGCGGGTCATAGCCTGCGCGGGCCATCAGCTCCAGACCAATCACGTCGGACTCCAGTTCCATGGAGCGCGAATTGGGCAGGTGAATCAGCATGCTGGAGCTGGCATCCATCAGCTCACCGGGCACACCGGTGGCCGCGGAAATGGCGCTGGTCACCAGCCCAGTCAGCGCCTTCTGGGATACCTGTTCGCGGGAATGTTCGCGCAGCGCGTGGGCAATCTCGTGCCCCATGACGGCGGCCAGCTCATCGTCTGTGAGCTTGAGCTTGCGCACGATGCCGGTGTACACGCCAATCTTGCCGCCCGGGGCGCAGAAAGCGTTGATCTCGTCAGAGTCAAACACATTGATTTCCCAGTCCCACTTCAGCGCATCGGGGCGGAAAACACCAACCTGCGCAATCAGATCCTTGCCGATATTGCGCACGCGCTGCGTCAGGGCCGCATCGTTGTTGAGCTTTTGCTTGCTGCGTGCATCGGCCGTCAGCTGCTGAAAACCTTTGGCTGCCTGGGCATTGACAGTGTCGCTGGAGACGATCAGCAACTGGCTGCGGTTCAGGCCAATCGCACCACCGCTGGTGGTGTTGGCGCAGCCTTGGATGAACAGCGCAGTGAGCAGCAAGCCTGCCCAGCGCAGAAGGGAGGAGGGGGCCTTCCAGACCATGTGTGATTCCTTTTTAACGTGCCAGAGCATGGCGCGGATTCAAACACAGCTGGCTATCACAGACAAGCAGCAAAAAGCCGCCAGAGGGCTGGCGGCCTGCCTATCAAAAGCTGCGCGGCGGCATTACTCGATGTTCAGCGTCACCGCCTTGTCCACGGGTTTCTTGCGCGCCAGGGTCAGCGTCAGCACGCCCAGGTCCAGCTTGGCGCTGGAGGCCGCCACATCAATCTCGTGGGGCAACTCCCAGCTGCGGCGCACCTGGCGGGGAGCATCTTCCACGCTTTGCAGATACACCATGTTGTCCTCCAGACGCAGCTGCAGCTGATCGCGGCGCAGCCCGGGCACGTCTACGGACAGGATGGTGGCCTCTTCATTGCTGGAAAAGCTGAAGTCACCATTGAGCTGCTGCACCGCTGCATTGGTGGCTGCCTGCATGAAGCGCTGCAGGGCAGCGTCAGGACGGGATACGTGACGGATGATGGGGGTTGCGAGAAACATGTGAAAACTCCTTTGTCTGTGTGGCGCTATCCGCGCTGTCATGCTTCCCAGATGTGTACCTCGCAGGGCATTTCAAGCACTTTTTTCGAAGAAAATTTTTCGCTAAAAGCTCTTGAAAAGACGGTAAGTGTCGCTATTGAGCGGGTATTGTGCAGGGATGGAGCGTTCTTTGTTCGGGGCGCTTTGATCGCGTGATGCTGCTTCTCCTGCACCGTGAGGGAGCAACCAGCGGCAGACAACAAAAAACTACATCCCCCAGGGCATGTGGGCCTAGTGAGAGGGAGGCTGGCTATCCCCGCGTGTGCGGGGCAACCCCAGCCGCCGCCATGGTGCGCGCTGACCCTGAGGGCCTATCCCCGCGTGTGCGGGGCAACCGGTCAAGACTTCGCCGGGCCGGTTTATGCCAACGGCCTATCCCCGCGTGTGCGGGGCAACCGTTTTTGGGTTGGACTTCCATTCATCGCTGAGGGGCCTATCCCCGCGTGTGCGGGGCAACCCCAGGTAAGGACACAGCGAGGACAGCGGAATCGGGCCTATCCCCGCGTGTGCGGGGCAACCGTCAATGAAGGCTTCCGGCTGCTGGGTCTGCTGGGCCTATCCCCGCGTGTGCGGGGCAACCCCAGAAATTTGCAGTATCTTTCGCGCCAAACAGGGCCTATCCCCGCGTGTGCGGGGCAACCTCGAACGGCACTCATGACGTTGGCCCGATGCAGGGCCTATCCCCGCGTGTGCGGGGCAACCGAAAGACTTTGCGTAGCCATCAACACTAGGCAGGGCCTATCCCCGCGTGTGCGGGGCAACCCCTGACGGTTCGAACTGCACATACGAATTCAAGGGCCTATCCCCGCGTGTGCGGGGCAACCGATGGGGTGAAGCGCACCAGTAGCTCCAATGAGGGCCTATCCCCGCGTGTGCGGGGCAACCGTAAAGGGCATGAAGTATCAGGCCCACCAACAGGGCCTATCCCCGCGTGTGCGGGGCAACCTGGTTAATGACATGCTTCCGGCTCCTTTTATTGGGCCTATCCCCGCGTGTGCGGGGCAACCGTCGTCTATGCGGATCATCATGGTCTCCTAGGGGGCCTATCCCCGCGTGTGCGGGGCAACCAAAAAAAATGCACAAACCCGCCGACATGGCGGGGGCCTATCCCCGCGTGTGCGGGGCAACCTGGCAAGCGGGGAGGTAGATTTGAAAATTGTCGGGCCTATCCCCGCGTGTGCGGGGCAACCTGGTTGCAGGGGTGCTCTCGGACTGGCCTTGTGGGCCTATCCCCGCGTGTGCGGGGCAACCTCGCCAATGGCAAGATCAGCTGCGCTGTGCACGGGCCTATCCCCGCGTGTGCGGGGCAACCGCTGACGCTGGAAGAAGCAATTGTGCTGATGCGGGCCTATCCCCGCGTGTGCGGGGCAACCAAGCAGGTGCCCAGGTGGCGCAGATGCCAATGAGGCCTATCCCCGCGTGTGCGGGGCAACCGCTACTTCCGTGATTTTGCATGCTTCCTCTTCGGGCCTATCCCCGCGTGTGCGGGGCAACCCGAGAGAGGACTTGCGCCCAAATCCATCAATAGGGCCTATCCCCGCGTGTGCGGGGCAACCGGCAGGTACGCAAGGGCGAGAAGGGAACACAGGGGCCTATCCCCGCGTGTGCGGGGCAACCTTAGCCGCTAAAACGCTTGACGATTCCGTGAGGGGCCTATCCCCGCGTGTGCGGGGCAACCCGAGCGAGCTGTATGGCCCCCGAGCCGCCGAAGGGCCTATCCCCGCGTGTGCGGGGCAACCCGGGGTTCAGTGTGGCCCGCTATCTGCGCGAAGGGCCTATCCCCGCGTGTGCGGGGCAACCCGCTCGTCGTGATCTGCTCCTTCACAACGGTGGGGCCTATCCCCGCGTGTGCGGGGCAACCGGTGTCGCCATCGCTGGCATTGCCACCCTGGCGGGCCTATCCCCGCGTGTGCGGGGCAACCCTAAACTTCGTGAAATCAGACCCCCCCGCTACGGGCCTATCCCCGCGTGTGCGGGGCAACCTGGACATAACTTGACCCTTCCCGCTATTACGTGGGCCTATCCCCGCGTGTGCGGGGCAACCTGTGCCGCCGCGCTGTCTTGCATCAACTTCGTGGGCCTATCCCCGCGTGTGCGGGGCAACCGCCCGGTGTGCCCAACAGGCGCGGGGGTATTTGGGCCTATCCCCGCGTGTGCGGGGCAACCGGCGTTCTAGTCGATGGGAAGCCCCAAGCGGAGGGCCTATCCCCGCGTGTGCGGGGCAACCGCATAACCATTGCAGTAGCCAGCTGGCAGGCCGGGCCTATCCCCGCGTGTGCGGGGCAACCTTGCAAAAATGAAAATGGAGAAGAGGGCAAGGGGGCCTATCCCCGCGTGTGCGGGGCAACCTCATTTCCGAGTTGAAGCGGCGCGAGTTCTTAGGGCCTATCCCCGCGTGTGCGGGGCAACCATCATCCCCGTGGACGTCGAGACGCCGTTCCAGGGCCTATCCCCGCGTGTGCGGGGCAACCATGGACAGCAATTGGACCCGCTTCGAAGTCCAGGGCCTATCCCCGCGTGTGCGGGGCAACCTGTACGTGACGAAGCAAGAGCAGGGCGCGCTGGGGCCTATCCCCGCGTGTGCGGGGCAACCGCCAGAGAAACCCGAAATCAGATCAAATTCAAAGGCCTATCCCCGCGTGTGCGGGGCAACCTTCAGCGTCGCCAACGCTAGAAAATTTGTAGCGGGCCTATCCCCGCGTGTGCGGGGCAACCTCGGACAAGGCCGCTTGTCCTGCCTTTTTGGGGGGCCTATCCCCGCGTGTGCGGGGCAACCTTGTCAGGCGATGCAGGTAATTCAGGGTTGTAGGGCCTATCCCCGCGTGTGCGGGGCAACCAAGTGTCGATTACTCCGCAGAATCAGCCGGTGGGCCTATCCCCGCGTGTGCGGGGCAACCGCGATTACTTCTGGCTGGTGAGCTATTCATCAGGGCCTATCCCCGCGTGTGCGGGGCAACCCAATGCCGTCTGTTGGTTTACGTGTCTTTCTGGGGCCTATCCCCGCGTGTGCGGGGCAACCGGCTAATGGGCGAAGATGACGGTTCGTCGTTCCGGCCTATCCCCGCGTGTGCGGGGCAACCCGTTGGATCGGCGCGGGCGACGCTGGCGTTAAGGGCCTATCCCCGCGTGTGCGGGGCAACCCAGCGGTGAAGGCGGTTCGTGCGAACGCCGACGGGCCTATCCCCGCGTGTGCGGGGCAACCTACGTATGTTCCGTATTGGAAAGGGCCGGTCGCGGCCTATCCCCGCGTGTGCGGGGCAACCGCCAGCAGTCGCGGCAGTCGTTAGCAGGCTTGGGGCCTATCCCCGCGTGTGCGGGGCAACCGGCGGGCCGGTCTGAGACTGGTCCGCCCTTTTGGGCCTATCCCCGCGTGTGCGGGGCAACCCCCGCAAGCGCGATCATGGTGGCCGTGAGCGGGGGCCTATCCCCGCGTGTGCGGGGCAACCGCTCATTGCTCGATCCTCGTTCAGTGGGATTCGGGCCTATCCCCGCGTGTGCGGGGCAACCTGGGCGACTTTCACCACGGTTGCGAGGCTCGGGGGCCTATCCCCGCGTGTGCGGGGCAACCGTAAGCATGCTTGACAACATCTTGTTAGAGCACGGCCTATCCCCGCGTGTGCGGGGCAACCACCTTGAGCGCCAAGGCCCAGGCCTGCGCTGAGGGCCTATCCCCGCGTGTGCGGGGCAACCTGACGAGATTGGCTTCCAACTCTACAGGCATGGGGCCTATCCCCGCGTGTGCGGGGCAACCTCTTGTACCTAACTCATTGAGTTACAAGAGAAAAGCTGGAAATCTATGTCTCGGTTTTTAAAGAACAATAGCGTACCAGCCACATACCGTCGGACTCTACCAGTTCACGGCTTGGTTGGCCCAGATGTGCGATGCCAATGCCGCCCACGGCATTCAAATCTCGCCAGACCATGACAGCGCTGCCCTGGGGCTGGGCGCTGTACCAGTCTGTCATCACTTGCCAGATACGCTGGCGTACACCTGGATTCATGCGTGGTGAGACGAAGATGTTGGGTGCAATTTCCAGCATGGTGGATGACAGAAAGCCGTGAAAACGGCTGGGCATGTCACGAATCACTGTCAGCACTAGCGCCACTGGCAATTTCCTCCATGCGCAAAACGCGCTGAATGCTCTCGATCATGGATGCGATGACCTGCTGCTTGCGAAACACGGTGGCGGCTTCGCGGCGCACCAGTCGGTCAATGCTGTCATCGGTGGTTTCTGCACGCTTGGCGGCGGTGAAGGCAATGTGCAGGGTGACTGTCTCACGGTACAGATCCGCAATGTCCAGCACAAAGGATTGGCCTGAGTCTTCATGAATAAAACCCAGGGGCGGTAAAGCGGCCACCGCCTGGACGGCAATTGCAGCGGCAGCCTGCACCGCCGTGGCGGCGTGGTTGATGGCCTGGTTGGGGATGTCCGTGGCATTGGGGTTGTGGCGGTCGTAGTGGCGGCCTTTCCAGGCGATACCGTACTTTTGGGCCATCAGCTGGTAGGTGGCTTTGACTCTGGCGCCTTCGATGCCTCGCAGGGTGTCCAGGTCACGGTGGGGAAGTACCTCGCCCAGCCGCAAGGCATACATGTGGCGCGCCACGCTGATGCGTCTGCGCGGGTTGCCCCATAGTTCTGCCTGACGCCGGGCCACATCCGAGCGGTCGGGCAGCAGGGGCGGCGCAGTGTAGAGTCGCACGCCGTCTTCCCCTACGGCTGCGAGCAAGGTGCCATGGCGCGCCAGCAGGCGCAGGGCATCGTGGGTCACGCTGCTGCCCGGCCCCAGCAGGATCATGGAGACGGCCTGGTGGGGGATCTGGTCGAGGCTGGGCGTCAGGCTGTCCTTGCCGCGTGCAAAGTGCAGGCAGCCATCGATCACGCAGAGCTCGCCACGGGATAGCCACAGCAGGCCGTGGCGGTCGGCGTGGGGTATACGCGCCTTTTCCAGGCCCAGCCGTCCTTTGAGCATGGCGATGGCCTCAATGCGGTCTGCGTAGCAGCAGCATGCCAAAGCCAAAGGCTCGGTGGCGGCCCACACCGCGTGCCAGCAAATGTGCAAAGGCGGCGGGGTCGGTAACACGCAGATGCCCGGTCAGCACGGCGTCAGGGCCTTCGCTGGCATGGCCCTGGCGGCGCTGATCCGTCTGGCCCTGGGTGCGGCGCACGGTTTGGCTGCGGTGAAATGACTGTAGCTGCACATCCAGCAGTTCCACTGCGCCCTGCCAGGGCTGCTGTGGCCTGCCTTCCTGCACGGCCAAGTGTTCACGCAGCCACTGGGCGTAGACGGCCGCGCGGTTCACGGTGGCGCCGTTTTTGCCGCCAGCTTGGGCGACTGCGTGGAGAAAGGCATCTTGCTCACCACGGGCACCGCGCACGGTGGGCCGTACACGTACTTCAAAGCCCAGGACATGATCGCGAGGCCATTGCGTTGGGAACGGGCGCAGGCGATAGCCGTCGTGGATGCCCGATGCTCTCAGCCCCAGCGTCTGTGCGGCCAGAGGGTCGGCCAGCGCCACCTGTGCTGCCATGGCCTGTGCGTCCAGCGTGGTGTATGCCAGCAGGCCCTGGCGCTCATCCAGGTAGCGAAAGGGCTGGGGTGCATGCTCGCCAAAGGCTGCGCGCAGCAGGCCGTGCAAGGCATCACCCAGATCATTGCCTGCATGCGGGTAGCGGCGGTGGTGACGCGCCACCCAGGCAGCAAGCAGGCGTGTGTCGGGTTGGGTGTGCAGCAAATACAGCGTGGGTGTGGTTGTCATGACGTGGTTGTGAGGGGTTGCAGTGCGGCTTCGCGCACAGGTCGCCAGCCACCATGAACGCCGCTGATCCAGTTGCGTTCGTCGCAGATATCCAGAAGCCGGTCGCCGGGCTGGCTGCCTTCTCCATCCGGCCATTGGGCATGCCAAGGTGCTTGGTGGGCAGAAGTGCCGTGTGCTGCCACCAGGGCTTGCAAAGCGCTGTGGATGTCGGAAGCAACCTGCCAGCCTGCAACGAGCCGTCCTGTGGGCAGGCAGGGTTTGCGTCCGATGAACAGGGGGCGTGCAGGCTGGTCCAGGGCCGTGGCAATCTCTTGCAGTGTGGGCATTTCGTCCGCAGGCTGCAATGCCAGCACGACCCAGGCGCGCAGGTCGGCATGGTAGTCACGGTAGCGCAGGTGTGGTCCCGCATAGGTGCCTGCGCCGCCAGCGCGTTCCTCTGGCTGCCCCCAGGTAGTCCAGGCCTTGTCGTCTTTGCCCAGCTGTGCAGTCTGGAAGTCCTGCACACGTTGTGCACCGGGCTCCAGCACGCAGCCCATGCGCAGGCGCTCCTGCAGCCGGTTGTGTTCTGCGCCTTGGCTGCGGTCCCAGCCCAGGGCGTTGGCGATCAGACCGGTCACCATGGACAGTGCCGGAAAGTCGCGGATAACGCCCAGGTTGTCGATGGCCTCACCGCCAAAGGCAATCAGCGGCGCATGGAGCCGCAACACCAGATGGCTTCGCACCTCACACCTCCGCGCTGGCTTGTTCCACCGCAGCACGGACCCATTGCGCCAGCGCATTCAGCGGCAGCCGCTGTGCGCCGGGCACGCTGACCTCATCCACGCTCAGATAGCGGCGTGCCAGTGGGGCGCCGTAGGCCGCATCCAGACGTGCTATTTCGTCGCTCAGGCGCTGTACCGCTGCCTGGCGCAGTCCCGGCTGGCGTGTGGACAGCGCATTCTGGAAGGCTCCGGCCAGGCTGCGGGGTTGCCAGTCACCGGCCTCCACCAGCATGAACTTGGCCCACTCAAAGGGGGCGGTGGAGCCGCGCTTGGCGCCGGGGCTGACGGTGGCCACCAGATGCAGCAGGTGTTGCACCACGCGGCCTGCCAGGCTGCGCTGCTCGGGTGTGGCGCTGGCCCAGTCCTTGATTTCAATGCCTTCCAAATTAGCCACCAACTGCGGCACATCCACGACCAGGTAGCCGTAGTACAGGCCGCTGGCTAGTTCGGTGTCAAAAATGCCAGCCGAGCCCGTCTCGCCTGCCTCTTGCAGCAGATCGTCCACCACGGTGAAGTAGTCGTTTTCCACCTGGGCTTCATGCACCGTGAAGGCATGGGCCACATAAATGGCGGCATCACGGCTGGCCAGCACATTCGAGGTGACCATGCGGCCAAAGAGTGCCGATTCCAGGCCGCAGCCTAAACGCATGGCCTCAATGTTTTTCTTTTCCTCTTTCAGGAAGTTGGCAATTGCCGTTTTGAGGGCTTTTTCTTCGGTGTGCTCGCTGGCCAGGGCAGCGCATCGCTGCACCAGGTATTCAATCTCTGCGTAACCCAGCAAGACAGCCTGACCTGTCGCCAGTGCATCCTGGCCTTTGAGCTCTTTGGCCTTGTCCAAAAGCCCCGCAGCACGCAGTCCCTCTACTGACAGTTGCGCCAGTGGCTCAGTAACGCCAGCGGCCATCAGGCGCTCTTTGATCAGGCGTGGTGTTTCGCGGGAGCGTACTGCCATGGGTACGTCCAGATTTTTCAGGGCAAAGGCATCCTCTGCCACACGCCAGTGGCGCTTGAGGCACTGGGACGAGATGCGGGTGCGAATGGCATCGCCATAGGGCAGGCGTTTGGCCAGTCCTGCATCGTCACGATTGAGTAGGGCTGCGGGGTAGTTGTGCAGAGTGTGGATTTGCAAAAAACGTGGCAGTGTCATGGCGTCTCCCCTTGTGTTGGATGGTGTGATGAATCAGGCGGTTGATCTGGTTTTGATAGCGTCTTTGGCTGGTTTTATGTGCTTTAGAGGCTATTTTTTGTCGCGCGATTGCTGGGCGAAGTAGGCACCTGCGATGCCCAGCCGGATGTGTTCAGCCCTGGTGATGGCAGCGGAATTGCTGCTGTTTTCCTGGAGTACCAGAGGCCCCAGCTCCAGCCAGTTGGGGCGCACGCCCTTGCTGACCAGCAGGCGCAGCACGCGAGGCAGCAGCTGGGTAAAGGCATCTGCACGGGCCGTCAGCAGCTTGTTGACGCGCGACTCGGCAACCTCTGCACGGGCCAGCTGTTCTCCCAATCTGCCTTTGCCGTCATGCCCGGCAAGGGCCATGCCATGTGCGATCAGCGCCCAACGCCGCCAGGCGGAGAGCGTCAGGTGCTCGATTTCGACATGCGCACTGAGCAAGGCCCGCGAGAGCGCCGCCATTGCATGGGACCGCAGGGGCTGGTCGGGGCTCATGCGGGCCAGTGCGGCGCGTTCGCCCAGGCTGGCGTTTTCAATGTAGGCAGCCAGCGCTGGGTAGGGGCTGCGCGGTGTGTGTAGGGGCGTGGTGGTAGCGGCAAGCGGTTCGGTGGCGTCAAGCATGGTGGGCTCCTTCAGAATCGGACGCTGCGTGGGCAGTACGGCTGGCGCGTTGCCGGGCAAAGTGGTTGGCCAGCTCGGGGAAAGATTTACTGCTTCTCAGACCTGCATCAAAGCGTGACAGCGCGGCTGACTGTGCCTTGTAGCGCTGCATATTGCTGCGTGGGCCTGCGATAAAGGCATGGCGCAGCACCTGTTCTGCGCGTGCGGCCAGTGCGAGCAGCCATTGCAGATACACCTCTTCACGCTGTGTTTCCTCGGCATCGATTTCCTGTTGCAGGTCTGCAAAGAAAAGGTGATCTTCGCGTTGCTCAAAGGGCTGTGCATAGCGGGAGGCGCGGTCGCTGACAGCGTCATTGCCACCGCTGCTTTCGCCATTGGCAAACAGCACGGTCAGCGCGCTCCATAACAGCTTGCGCATTTCTGCAATGGCCTTGACGCGTTTTTGGGCCATGGCTGCGAGTTGGGGGCGCTGTCCGCTGATGAGCATGAGACGCATCCTTGGTGGAATGGGGACTCGACGCTCGTGGTAGCCCTCGGTTTTGCCTTGTCCGCGCACTGTCGCCTGGGCAATGGCTTGCAAAGAGGTGCCTTGTGGCCATGGATTAAGCCGCCATGCGGCTCCCATGGTGTAGGTGTCACCAGTGAGCAGCTCACTCATCAGCCGGTAGTCAAAGCCGTTGCGCGATACGGTCAGTGCTTTGGCTTTGGCCGTTTCCATCGGGGTCCAGGCATCACCTGTGACGCCGTTACTCTGTTTGGCATCAATGCGCGCCACCTTGCTGCCGGTGACATGGGCCATGAGCTGCCCATGCGGGGCGGCCAGCCGCACACGGCGGCAAATCTCAATGTAGAAGGGATCCAGAGATTGCAATGTCAGCGCATCGGTGCCAGACCACGGCAGCAGCCACAACAGGGCATGACCGCCTGCATGGGCTAGTCCATAGGTGCTGGCGATGTGCTCGCGTTGCAGGAGCAGGCTGGCGATGTCGGATTGCCAGCGCTGGCTCCAGGAGCCGATGGGTGCAACACCGACACCAGGACGGCTGGCAAAGCCACCGTTCATGCGTGAAATACCGTAATTGCCTGCACCCAGAAAGCCTTCCTGCGTCTGCAGGCTGACCAAGGCAAACAACCAGTCGTCCGCTTGTGCCTGTCTGGCGCGTGCAGCTTTCAGGTCGTGGTTTTTGGAGGTCACCAGCATGTCCAGGGCATCAGCGGCATGGATCACATTGCTCCAGCGCTGAGGGGTTTCTCCGGGCACGGGCGCTTGCAGCATGGCCGGCCGGTCTGCAGGGGTGACCAGGCACCAGGCGGCACCATCGGGATCGTCAGGCGTGAGGGCCAGCAAGGCGGCGCGCCAGGCATCCGCCTGTTGCCACGGCTCTGATTGCCCGGCATGGTGCAGGGCGATTGCGCCCAGCTGCACCAGAAAGGCATGCCAGGGGTGGCGCTGGTGAGGACGCAGTGCGGGAAAGTCGTACACCTGCAAATTGGCCATGGCGGCCAGCAGCTGTGGCAGGCTGCTGTGGTGCAGGCTGCCATCTTCGATGCTGCGCCAGCGGATCAGTGCTTCATCCAGCAGATTCCAGCGCAGCGCGGATGCGTCTTGTGTCTCGCAAGGTGTGGCTGGCATAGAACGTGTCTCCTTGTATTGCGTTGTTCTCTATCGATGGCTTCATTCAGACGGCCGCTGGGCTTACGTTTGTGCAGAAGCCAGTCTTTCCAGGCCCAGGCGGCTGTAGCGGTATCGCCGCTGGCCCAGACTGAAGTCAAAACCTCGTTGATCGGGGTGGATGTCTATGCTGTGGGGCTGCGCGTCTTCAGCCAGGTCTGGCTCGACCATGTGGTGGCGCAGGGCCAGCTGCGTGGTCACATCGCCGAAAGGCCCGGGAGGGGCGTGATCAAACACCACCAGCCGGTCTGCCGCGCCCAGGCGGGTGCCAATGCCAGCGGCGTCTTTCGGGAACTTCTGTTCATCAAATGCACGCTCAAAAGCAATGGCTTGCAGGTTGGCGATCGTGGCTGTGGCCGAGCACTTACCATCGACTTCCTGGCCAAAGCGCTCCCAAGCACTACCCATGTCTTGTGCAATGGCATCCAGCGCTTCCTGGTGGGTGGCTTGTTCCACCAGCAGCCGGTTGTCTGCGGGAATGCTACGTGTGGGCTGTGCATCAATCAGGCGACGTGTGGCTTCCAGCATGCGCAGATCGACATACACACCGCTCAAAGGCTCTTTGCCGCCTTTGTGGCGGATAGGGCCCAGGCCGTGCCGTTGGCGTTGCAGCAACGGCGTCAAATCGTGGCCTGCCGGGGTCAGCACCCAGGCTTGCGCCCGTTCATAGCCATGGGGGCGCTGATCGCGCGCATGCCGATGCAGGCGGCCCAGCCGCTGCAGCAGCACATCCATGGGGCACAGGTCGGTGATGAGCAGGTCGGCATCAATGTCCAGGCTTTGTTCAAGGGTCTGCGTGCCCACAATGACCAACCCCACATTGCCGGGGCGTGCTGTGCGTGCTTTGCCCATCTGAGCCTGCACCTGGGCATCGAGCAAGGGGCGGTCTGCGCGGCTGAAGCGGCTGTGGTGCAAGGTGCTGACGCCGTTGACTTGAAAGAGGCAGTTCAGATCGCGCTTGGCTGCCAGTGCTTCCACGGCCTGCAAAGTGGCGATGGCTGCAGGCACGGTATTGCGCACGACCAGCACGCGAGCGCCCTGCGCCGCAGCCTCCACGGCCAGGGCGGCAATGCGTGCTGGGTCATCGATGCTGTCCAGCGTTTGCCAGTGAATGGTTTTGCTGCGCGGGTTGCCTTCCACGGGCAGCAGCTGCGGGCCATGGGCGGTGCGATGGCTGATGGAGGGATAGGCCAGGCTTTGCGCCTCTTCCAATGAAGGTGGTGGTGCTGTACGTACCGTGCCGATGGACTGGTAGCGTGAACGTGCCACGGCGCCCAGTGTGGCCGACAACAACAGCGCCTGTCCGCCACAGGTGGCATGTGCGCGCAGCAGGTGCTCGGTCAGGCGCGTCATATAGGCGTCTGACGCATGCACTTCGTCAATCACCAGCAGGCTGCGCGAGAGCATGGCATGGCGCATGTGTGCGTGTTTGAGTTGCAAGGCTGCCAGCAAGGCCTGGTCAATGGTGCCTACCGCAATGGGCGCTGCCAGATAACGCTTGGGGGATTCAGCGGCCCAGCGGCGTTCGGCTTCCTGCTCGTGCGGCTGGTCATGCCAGAGCACCTGAAAGCCCGGCAGCGGCTGGTAGGTCTGGCTGTCTGCAGCGGAGTAGCCCGGCAGGGCGCGCACCACCACAGGCGCTTCGCTTTTCCAGGTGCGTTGTACAAAGTCTCTGACGCGGTCGTAGAGCTGTGTGGCGGCCACCCGTGTAGGCAGCGCAAAGTACAGCGCATCCACTCGCCCGGCACGCCACAGGTGCAAGAAGCGCCACAGTGCGGCCTCCGTTTTGCCGCTGCCGGTTTCAGCCTCCAGAATCACCACTGGCCCCAGCTCGCTGCTCGCCATGGCTTGTTGCATGGGACGCGGCGTGGGGACACCAAAGGCTTGCGCGAACTCGTCATGGGTGGATTGCTGGCGCGTGGCAGTGTCTCCAGCATCCAGCCCAATGGCACGCAGCGCATGCCGTGCGCTGGCTTGGGCCGTGGTTGCTCGGTCTTCCCCGGGCTGGGTGTATGGGAAGAAACCGGGACGGGTGTCTGAACCCAGCCAGTCTGCCAGTTGCACGAGACCGGCAAATAGATGAACAAATGCCGCTGTGTTGGGCAGCTCTGGCGCATCGCTCGCAAAGGCCTGGGGATATTGCTGCTGCATGGCCAAGCCCATTTCATTGATGGCTTGCACCGGGTCATAGAGCACGTGATGGCCCTGCTTGACCGGTTCCCATTGGAATGGATGCATTTCATCGCCAACAGGGCTGCCATGGTGGCTGATGCTCGCATGCAGCAGGCGAATCCAGTCCTCGCCCCATGCATTCATGGCTTCCAGTGGCCAGGCTGCCAGGAGCCGGTGTGCCCAAGATGCTCCGGCGCATGTAGCGGCAATCAATCCCCAGCCTTCGGCACCATGCCCACAGGGTTGGCTGTACCACTCAGGCGGTGGTGGCTGGTTGGCATGGCGCCAGTATTTGCCTTGAAAGCCTGTATTGGCCTTACCAAGATCGTGCAGAAAGGCCAGAACGGCCAAGCGTGCAATGTCAATTTCAGAGAGTTTGCGGCCAGCGGCTTGCTGCGCCGCGCGCTGTATGCCAGGCAGCTGCAGCAACCGATACATGACGGCTGCTACATCCGTCATGTGGTCGACCAAGCTGTGTGCTTGAACAGCGCCATCTGCAGTGCGTTGTAATTTGCCCCACGGAAAAACTCGCATCCAGAGAATATATCGTCAGCCTTCAGCAGTCTGTGACGGCTACAGCTCTCGGTGTAGCAGGTCTGCAACCGTTTGTTGCCTGATGTCAAATATGGAGGTGGTTCGTATGTGAATCGGCAACCTTCCCCAGACTGGCAGATGAGCCGGCCCCCGGCGTGGATGTGGGCTGTAGCGTAGCTGAGACTGGCTTGTGGTCTGGACCGACCACGAGGGAGTGGGCATCCCATGGGAAAGATCCATCAGGGCATACACATGGGCGTATGTGCTGCAGTACCGCTGGCGAGGCCGACAGAAGGCGTTGCAGTAGTAGCCACCAGGGGCCGGAATTGCTGCGGTGTATCTGTCATGCCCACCAAACCCCTGGAGCAAAAAAAACCGCAAGCCTTTGAAGCATGCGGGTTTTGAGTGTTTGTTGGCCTTTTTGAGACCATTGACTGGTATCCCGGACAGGAATCGAACCTGTATCTATTTCTTAGGAGGAAATTGTTCTATCCATTGAACTACCGGGACATCGGCGCAGTTGATGCTGTGCAGCAGCTTGGCTGCAGCAGGATCAGGGCGGTATTGTAAATGCCGTGGGCCTGCTGCCAGCCAAGTTTGTGCGTCAGCGATCAATCCTTGACCCGGGTGTAGATCAGATCGACCGCGCTGTTTTCGCCAGTCTGGGCGCGCAGCGTCAGGCGGCGTGAGAGGTCGTAGAAGATAAACAGCGTACCCATGGCGCCGTTCAGGCTTTGTTCATAGGCCACATACAGGTCCTTGGACAGGCGCTTGCCCACGGTCAGCGCTGCGCCGCGTTCGCCGTCTTCGCTGGGGCCGCTGAAGCCAATTTCGTCAAAGCCCAGCTGGGAGGCAAAGTTGCCGCCGCTGCCACCACCGCTGAGCATGGCCAGTGCGGCCTGTTGCAGCAGTGCCGATTCCGCACCACCGCCCGAGGCACCGCGGCCCATGACAATCCAGGAGAGCTTTTCCGCATCGGACATCTCTGGGTCAGAGAACAGGGTGATGCGCGGGTTGTTGGCGCTGCCTGTGACCTTGACGCCGGCACGCACGTCGATGTTGGGGCGAATGGCCACGATGTCCAGCGCCGGGTTGTCATAGGGGCCGTTGAAGCGGATCGTGCCTTTTTCCACGTCCATCAGCTGTCCCCATGCGCGGTAGCGGCCATTGACGGTGTGAATTTCCCCGGTGATGCGAGGCCCACCGGAAATACTGAGTTCGCCCTTCAGGCGTGTGGTGATGCCGTAGCCCTGCAGCGCGAAGTCATCACCCAGATTCAGCTGCACATGCAGGATCGGTGGCTTGCTGACTTGCACGGAGCCTCTGGCCTGGGCGGCTTCGCGGGCGGCTTTTTCTGCTGCGGCCTTGCGGGTAGCGGCCGAGGTGATGTGCACGTCATCCCCCAGGCTGGGGGCTGAGTCGCTGGCCAGAATGATGGCTGCGCGATCAATGGTGAGCTTGCCATCCAGTGTGAACTGACCTTGCTCCAGCAGGGCCTTCAGGTCGCCACTGACGCTGAGCTGGCGGTCTGCACGCACCAGTACCTGCAGGTGGTCAGCTACGGCGCGCAGGTCCATGCGCAGGCCGGAGCTGCCTTCCGGAGCCAGTGGGTCATATTCAATGACGCCAGAGCCTTTGAGTGTGCCGCCGCTCTTGGGCGCTTTCGTCAGGTTGCCGCTTTGCCCGGTGATGCGGGTGCTGCTGCCTTCTCCGCCTTGCAGATAGATGTCGGTGATGTTGATGCGTGAGCCCTGCAGCGTGGCGCGCAGGTAGCCATCTTTGAGGTCAACGCCATCGAGCAGGGACTGCACGCTGAGCTTGTCTGCCTCGATCTTGCCGCGCCAGTCGGGGGCCTTGCGGGTGCCGAACAGGTCAAGGTCTGCCATGAGGCTGCCAGAGACACGCCAGCCGGGTGGTGCAAAAAAGGCCCAGACACCCAGGTTGGGCAGCGCGGCATCGATGGTGCCTGACAGTGGTGCACTGTCCGGCCAGACAATGCCAGCAGATGTGGTTTGCACCTTGCTGCGGATGTCTGCATGAATCTGTCCGGCGCGCTCGGTACTCCAGTGCAGCTGGACGCGCACGTCTTTGTCATTCGCATCGAACAGCACGCGCATCTCCTGCACGCGTGCGCGAACGCCACGGCCAGCAGTGAAGGCGCGTGACTGTACCTGGGTGGAGTTGGGGCTGCGCTGCTCACTGGCGCCAGAGCTGCGGATGATGGTGACGTTGGCTGCATTGCTGTCTTCGGCGGTGAAGCGGATGTCGCCGCTGGCGCGTTCGACCAGGGCATGGGCGCGCAGCTTGCCGCCAGTGGTGTCTACATCCCATTCGCCCTTGAACAGCAGATCGCCGCTGATGCCGATGGCGGCCAGCGGTGGGTGGTCGGGGTTGAGCACATCGGCCCACATCATGGGCAGATCGTGCAGGCTGCCCTTGCTGCGGATGGCCCAGTTGCCCTGCGCACTCTGGCGCAGGAGGACGGGTTCCCAGACGGCATAGGCCGCAGCTTCACCGGCATGTGCTGGGGGCTGTACGGTGAGCTTGCCCGCGCTGGTTTCGATGCTGGTGGTCTGCGTAGGGTTGCCGGTGGTGCGTTGCTCAATGCTCAGTGGCTCGGCCAACTGCGCCTTCCAGGGCGTGGCGTCGCTGGGTGTCTGCCACTGTGCCTGCAGCTGGTTGATGCGGGCATACCAGTCCAGGGGATGGGCTTTGACAGCTTGCTGCAGGCCCAGCACGGCAGCGGTCTGCAGGCGCAGGCTTTCATTGCCGACCTTGGCCTGTGCGCTCAGCTCGGTCTGCAGGGATTCAGGGCTGCCATCCAGCGTGAGCTTGAAATCTGCCAGGCTGGAGGTTGAGCCATCAGCGCTCTGGTAGCTCAGCTGTGGCACCAGCAGCTGTGCGTTCAGGAGCATCTGGCTGGCTTCGCGTGCAGCTGTCGGGTTTTGCAGGCGTTGCTGCAGCTTGCCCCAGCCGCCTTTCCATTGCAGTTTGGCCTGGGCATGGCCTTGCAGGCTGGCACCACCGAGCAGGTCGTGTATGCCGGGCAGTTGCTCCAGCCACTGCGTCAGCGTCTGCACGGCCTGGATGTTCAGCTGCAGCTGGCCCTGGCCTTCGGTGGGGCTGGTGTTCAGTGCCAGATCTGCCTGTGCGCCGGGCAGCTGGGCCTGCAGCTTGCCTTCGATGTGCTGGGTGTCGGTGTTAAAGCGGACGCTGGGGCTTTGCAGCGTGGTCTGCAGGGCTTGCAGATACAGCTGGCGCACCTGCAGCTCTGGTGCCTGCCAGCTGCCTTCCGCACGCGCAGCACCCAGATGCAGAGCGCCGCGCTGGCGGGCGTCAGGGGCCTTCAGGTCCAGCTTGAACTGCACCTGCTGGCTGGTGTCGCTGTGGGCCTGCAGGCTGCCAGACAGGGGGGCGCTGTCCAGTGTGCTGTAGAGCAGGGCGGGGTTGACCTCGACAATTTCCACCTGGCCTTCAAACACCTGGCTGTCGGTGTTGAACTGGCCTTGTGCCTGCACATGGGCCGGGCCTTTGGGGCCAAGGTCGATACGCGCCTGCTCCAGTGTCCATTGCTGCTGGCCGTCAAACTGTGCCTGTGCGGTCAGATTGCGCACGGGCAAGGCCTGCTGGTCCCAGGGGCCGGCCAGCGGGTTTTCTACGCTGGCCTGCAGTGCCCAACCATTGTCCCGGGGGCCAGCCTGCAGGCTGCCGCTGAGGTCAGTCTGCGGCCCATCGGGCAGGAACCAGGCGATGTTGATGTGCTGCAGCGTGGCATCTGCCTGCTCCAGCACCTGGGTGCTCCAGGGGGCAATGGTGGCACTGATGTCTGCCTTGGCGGCTGTCTGTGCCGCATCTGCTGCAGGCTTGTCTTCTGAAGCTGCCGCTGTGGTGGTGTCAGCCTGCGCCGTGATCTGCAAGCGCGCAGCCTCTGTGGCCAGTGTGCCCTGCACCTTGGCCTGGGCTTGTACCTTGAGGGTCTGTTCGGCATTGCCGGGCAGGCTGGTCTGCAGATGGCCTTGCAAAGAGGCCTGCAGCTGCATGGGGGCAGCGCCCTGCAGGCGCAGCTGTGCCTCATAGCTGCCATCGGCATAGCGCAGGCTGCGCACGTCCAGCTGGTGTTCCTTGCCGGTGTAGCGGTACAGGGCATCCAGTGCATGGATTTCTATCTGTGGAGGGCCTTCCCAGATGAGCTGCTCGATATGTACGGGCAGATCAATGCGCACGGGCAGCTCCAGCGACTGCAGGGGCTCGGTGGGTGTTTCATCCTTGGGGCCTGGCGTGCTCTGGATGCGTAGCTGCTCCATGTTCACCTGACCAAAATGCACGGTGCGGGACAGCAGGGGCGGCAGCTGCCAGCCGATGTCTGCCTTGGTGACTTCCACCTGCATGGTGGGGCTGCTCCAGCGCAGCCAGTCAATCTGCCCGCCGTTGCGCAGCGTGCCCTGCACACCGCGTGCTTCCAGCTTCTGGTCTGCGGGCAGCCAGCGCTCTACATATTCGAGGGTGCGCTGCAGCGACTGGCTCTGACCTGACCACCACCAGGCAGTGCCCAGCAGTACGACCACGCCCAGCAGCAGGATGAAGACGCCGAGCAGCATGCGCCGCAGCCAGCGGCGGCCCGAGGAGGTGGATGGAGAACGGGGAGTGCGGGCTGCAGGCATGAAATCAGAAGTTAAAACCTAAACGCAGGTGCAGACGGATTTTTTGGGTTTGCACACCATAGGCCACGTCGATTTGCATGGGGCCTACGGGACTTTTCCAGAGCACACCAGTGCCAATGCCGGTGTAGATCTTGGTGTCACTCATGTTGTCGGTCACCGTACCGGTATCAATGAAGTAGGACTGCTCCCAGTCCGAGTGGTTGCCGGCCACGGTGATGGGGCGTATCCAGGCCACACTGCCGGTGAGCATGTAGCGGCCACCGACCAGGGCGCCATTGTCCGTACGTGCACCGATGCTCTGGTAGCGATAGCCCCGGATGGAGTTGTCACCACCTGCCAGAAACAGCAGGGTGACGGGGATGGTGGCATCCTGGCGAGCCAGCACGGCACCGCCATTGGCGCGCAGCGCCAGACGGCTGCGGCGGCCCGTTTCTTCGTCACGGGACAGCGGCAGGAAGTACAGCCAGCGTGCGCTGATGCGGCCAAAGGGTTCGTTGTCCGGGGTGAGCGTGGAGCCAGCGCCCAGCTCAATGCCGAAGCCATAGCCGCGCGTGGGGTTAAGCGGGCTGTTGAAGTAGCGCCCCGTCCAGCTGTAGTTACCTGTGAGCGCCGAGCTGGAGGGCAAGTCATCGTTGCCCTGTGGCTTGGCCATGTCGTACTGCAGGTAGTAGTTGCGGTCGATCTTGTCTTCGCTCTTGCCGCGGCCTGCCAGCAGCGAAATATTGTTGACGGAGTAGTCTGCCAGCTTTTCGCGCGCAGCCTTGCCGCCAATGAAGTAGTTCCAGCCGCTGTAGTCGGGCAGAGAAGTCAGACGGGTAGAAATCTCGGGGTACTTCTTGTCCAGCTGCAGTTTGCTGACCGCACGCCAGTTCAGGAATGGGTCTTTGTTGTGCGTGTGGTCAATCGAAAAACGCGTGCCCGTGTCGGTGCTGAAGCCCAGACCATAGACCCATTTTTGCAGCTTGGCTTCACGCACTTCGGCAATCACGGGGGCGTGCACTTCGGCCTCGCCGGGCTTTGCCACTTCAGTAGCCAGTGTCAGGAAGACGGAGTCGTAGTAGCCACTGGATGCCAGGCGCTGTTGTGCATCGAGCAGGCTGCTTTGGCTGTAGACCTGCCCGACGGGCAGGCGCGCCAGGCGAATCAGACCTGCGGGGTTGTAGCGCTCTACGCCCTCAATTACCAGAGGGCCGAAATAATAGGCCGAGCCAGGCTCGTAATCCACCTTGAGCTCGGCTTCGTTGGTGTCGGTATCAATGTTGGCACTGCTGCTGAGCAGCTGGGCCGTGGGGTAGCGGCGATTTTGCAGGCTGCGCAGCCCTTCGTTTTTGGCGCTGCTCCACTCAGACTGGCTGAAGGTTTCTCCCACAGGCAGGTCCCAGTTGCGCTCAATGCTGCGGCGTATGAAGCTGCCTTTGGGGTCATCGGCATTGGTGCCGCTGAAGCTGATGTCCACACGGGAGATCTTGGTTGCAGGGCCGGGGTCGACCTTGACGATCACTGTGGGGGGAATGCCAGAGTCGCGCGGCTGTTCACGCAGCTCCAGTTCAATGGTGGGCGAGAAATAGCCGATGCTGCCGAGCAGGTTACGGATATTGCCGTCGGAAGCGCCCAGCAGTCGGCGCAGCTCACTGGGGCGCAGCCCGGCAAAGTGGCGGTAGCGTTCCAGTTCCAGGTACTTTTCCAGCAGTTCGCGTACGTCCTTGGGGGCATCGACCTCGATGGTGAAGCTCTCCGGCTCCTGGAATATGTCCCCTGCCTTGTTTTTGGACAGCAGAGAGCACCCGCTCAGCAGCAAGGCGGTGGTCAACAAAAAAGCCGGGACAAGAACCGGCGTTTTTGTGCGAGATGGCTTGGACATGGATTTATTTTGACAGCAGCCTCATGGTTTCTTCCAAACCCTTCAAAGTCAGGGGGTACATGCGCCCGCCCATGAGCTGGCGAATGATCTCAATGCTTTGACGGTATTGCCACACACCCTGAGGCTCAGGGTTGATCCAGGCGTGGTGCGGGAAGGCGTGGGTCAGGCGTTGCAGCCACTCCGCGCCGGGTTCCTCATTGTGATATTCCACGCTGCCGCCGGATTGCAAAATTTCGTAAGGGCTCATGGTGGCATCGCCCACAAATATCAACTTGTAATCCTTGTTGTATTTGCGAATGATGTCCCAGGTGTCGAACTTCTCGGAAAAGCGGCGTTGGTTGTTCTTCCACATGAAGTCGTAGACGCAGTTGTGGAAGTAATAGAACTCCAGGTGCTTGAACTCGCTCTTGGCGGCAGAAAACAGCTCTTCCACGCGCTGGATGTGGTCGTCCATGGTGCCACCCACATCCATGAGCAGCAGCACTTTGACGTTGTTGTGGCGCTCTGGCACGAGCTTGATGTCCAGCCAGCCCGCGTTGGCCGCCGTGCTGCGGATGGTGTCCGGCAGGTCCAGCTCCAGCTCGCCGCCCTGGCGCGCAAACTTGCGCAGGCGGCGCATGGCCATCTTGATGTTGCGCGTGCCCAGCTCCTGTGTGTCGTCATAGTCGCGGTAGGCGCGTTGCTCCCAGACTTTGACGGCGCTGCGGTTGCGCCCTGGCCCGCCAATGCGCACGCCCTGCGGGTTGTAGCCACCGTGGCCAAAGGGGCTGGTGCCGCCTGTGCCAATCCATTTGTTGCCGCCTTCGTGGCGCTCCTTCTGCTCTTCGAGGCGCTTCTTGAGCGTCTCCATGAGCGTGTCCCAGTCCATCTTCTCGATGGCGGCTTTCTGCTCGGGGGTGAGTTCGCGCTCCAGCAGCTTGCGCAGCCATTCCTCGGGCAGCGCTTTCTGGAAGTCGGTCACCATTTCTACGCCCTTGAAGTAGGCGGCAAAGGCGCGGTCGAACTTGTCGTAGTGCTTTTCGTCCTTGACCAGCGTGGTGCGGGCGAGGAAGTAGAAGTCGTCCAGGCTCCAGCCATCGCTGCTGCGCGGGCCCACCACACCGGCCTGCAGCGCTTCCAGCAGCATCAGGTATTCCTTGACCGAGACTGGCAGTTTGGCGGCACGCAAGGTGTAGAAAAAGTCAATCAGCATGGGTCAATATCAAAAAAGAAGCTGCTAGCGCTGGTGAATATTGGTTTTTAAAGCAATTTATATTGAAAACCAAGCATTGGCGGGCGCAAGCAGCTGTAATTTTTGCAGCAAACGCTGGCGTGCAGCGGGCCACTCTGCGGCCAGCATGCTGTACATCACGGTGTCGCGCACACTGCCGTCCCAGCGTGTGGTGTGGTGGCGCAGCACGCCGTCTTTGCGTGCGCCCAGGCGTTCAATGGCCTGCTGGCTGCGGGTGTTCAGAATATCGGTGCGCCAGCCGATCACGCCGCACTGCAGGGTCTCAAACGCATGCTGCATCAGCAGCAGCTTGCAGGCGGTGTTCACGTGGCTGCGCTGGGCGCTGGCGGCGTACCAGGTGTAGCCAATCTCTACGCGCCGCGCCCCGGGCACGATGTCGTGGTAGCTGGTCGTGCCCAGCACCTTGCCTGTGTCCGCTTGCAGCACCACAAATGGGCAGCGCGTGCCCTGTGCCTGCATGTCCAGCGCTTTCTGGATATAGGCCCGGGTTTCCTCCGGCTCGGGCACCCAGGTCACGCGCAGCTTCCAGAGTTCACCATCAGCCGCTGCTTCTTGCAGCCCGGCCATGTGCGCCATGCGCAGCGGGGCCAGTTGCACACCCCAGCCGTGTAGCTGTACGGGCGTGGCAAATGACGTGGTGGCGTGCGAGGGCTGCGGTGGTGTGTGTGCTTGCAGCATGGCTTAGTCAGCTTCGCGTGAAGCGGCGTTTCTGGCCTGCGTGCGCTCACGCCAGATACGTGCCAGGTGTAGCCCCGCGCCGCCTGCCAGACCGACGATGACAATGCCCACAATGCTGGAGCCGCTGTAGCCATCGGCAAAAATGTCCATGCCCAGCGCCAGCGTCAGGCCGTAGCCTGCGAGTGCGCCCAGCATGAAGCACACCGCATCCGATACACCTTCGAGCAGCAGTTTCTGTGCAGAAGCCATGTTCCATATCTCCCAGAGTAGGTGGTGGTTCAGGCTGTAACGCTAGGGCAAATGCCGGGTCTGCACATTGGGGCAAGTCAGCATGGCCGGGGCCGTATCAGCGGTTGCGCTGGTTCATGAACACCAGTTTTTCAAACAGGCTGATGTCCTGCTCGTTCTTGAGCAGCGCGCCCACCAGCGGCGGGACAGAGATTTTCTGCTCCTGCGAGCGCAGGGCATCCAGTGGAATGTCTTCAGCCACCAGCAGCTTGAGCCAGTCGATCAGCTCGCTGGTGGAAGGCTTTTTCTTCAGGCCCGGCAGATTGCGCACTTCGTAGAAGGTCTGCAGCGCCGTGGTCAGCAGCTCACCCTTGAGGCCGGGGAAGTGCACGTCCACGATCTGGCGCATGGTGTCTGCGTCCGGGAACTTGATGTAGTGGAAGAAGCACCGGCGCAGGAAGGCGTCTGGCAGTTCTTTTTCGTTGTTCGAAGTGATGAACACCAGCGGACGGTGCTTGGCGCGAATCATCTCGCGGGTTTCGTAGCAGTAGAACTCCATGCGGTCGAGTTCGCGCAGCAGGTCGTTGGGGAACTCGATGTCGGCCTTGTCGATTTCGTCGATCAGCAGCACCACGGGCTGATCGGCCGTAAAGGCCTGCCACAGCACGCCCTTGACGATGTAGTTGCGGATGTCGCGGGTGCGCTCATCGCCCAGCTGGCTGTCGCGCAGGCGCGAGACGGCGTCGTATTCGTACAGGCCCTGCTGGGCCTTGGTGGTGGACTTGATGTGCCACTGCAGCAGCGGCATGCCCAGTGCGGCAGCCACTTCCTCGGCCAGCATGGTCTTGCCCGTGCCGGGCTCGCCCTTGATCAGCAGCGGACGCTGCAGCTGTATGGCCGCATTGACGGCCAGCATCAAATCTTGGGTGGCAACGTAATTGTCAGAACCTTGAAATTTCATGAGCGTGCAGAGAACGTGAGTGGATGCAATGTCTGGCAAATTGTGGGAGCACCATGCATGGGCTGCGGTGCGGCAGCTGTCACGTGGGTGACGGCGTCAGGGGCAGCCGCTGTCTCAGTGGCTGCGCTGCCCCGGGCGCTTGGCAGGCTTGGAACTCAGTCGCGTGTGGCGCGGCGCTGCACGGCGGCCACGTACTGGTTGCCATCGGGTGGATGGCCGTTGCGCTGGCTGTCGGCCAGCATCTGGCCCAGGCATTCCATGGTTTCGTGGTGCGCCTGGTGCAGATCCCCCCGGCGCTTGGCCAGCAGCTCCACGGCCTGGCGGATGCCGCGTGGCTGGTCAATGCTGCATTGCTCGCTGATGGACAGGTGCATGGACAGGTGCAGGAAGGGGTTGGTGCGCTCGGGCTCCAGGTCGTAGTTGCGCTGGACAGCGGCTTCCACGTCGTCCAGCTCCGCAAAGTACTCGGGGTGTTCGGCAATCCAGAGGCTGGCCAGTGTCTCGATCGCCTCCATGGGCGCGTTGTTCTTCATCTTGCTGCGCACGCCACAGAAAAAGCGGCGCACGTCGGCTTGGGTCGGGTTGAAAAGCATGATGTCTCTCAGCGTAGCATGCTGGGTGCAGGCCTGCGAACCAGCGGGGATCAGGACGTAAGATGCGGCGCTTTGCAGCGCAGCATCAGACAGCAAGATGGATTTTCATACGTGGTTGGCCTTTTTTTCGGCATGTGTCTTTATCGCGATTTCGCCGGGCTCGGGCGCCGTGCTGTCCATGAGCCATGGGCTGGCCTACGGCGTGCGCCAGACTTCGGCCACGATTGGCGGGCTGCAGCTGGGACTGCTGCTGGTGCTGCTGATTGCCGGCGGCGGCGTGGGGGCGGTGCTGATTGCCTCAGACCTGGCCTTTACCCTGGTCAAAGTGCTGGGGGCGTGTTACCTGATTTATCTGGGCTGGAGCCAGTGGCGCAGCGTGGGCAATGGCATTGATGTGGGCTATCTGCAGGCCAAGCCCATTTCCTGGCAGCAACGCACGCTGGCGGGTTTTCTGACCAATGCCACCAACCCCAAGGGCATCATCTTCATGGTGGCGGTGCTGCCGCAGTTCCTCGCCCCGCAGCGGCCTTTGTGGCTGCAGCTGCTCATCATGTCGGTCACCTGCCTGGGCGTAGATACCGTGGTCATGCATGGCTATGCAGCGAGCGCCAGTGCCCTGCGCCGCTGGATGCGCAGCCCCGAAGCCGTACGCTGGCAGAACCGTATCTTTGGTGGTGTGCTGATGCTGGTGGGGGTGGGGCTGTTCTTTGTGCAGCGCCATGCTTGATAAAAATATAGCTGTCAGCGCTTGCTGCATAAGCGCTGGAGGCCAATTTTTATCTGAAAACTTCGGGAGAACCCCTGTCGCAGGACAGACAGACGCATGGCCGCCATGCCGCCTAGATTGGGCGGCATGCATATCTTCCATTCCTATGAAGCGCTGCGTGCCTGTGTGGGCCAGGAAGTGGCGGTGACCGGCTGGCGCACCATCACGCAGGAGCAGATCAACCTGTTTGCCGAGGCCACGGGCGATCACCAGTGGATCCATGTGGACGTCGAGCGTGCGGCGCAAGGGCCGTTTGGCGTGCCGATTGCGCACGGTTTTCTCTCGCTGTCGCTGCTGCCATGGTTCTTCAGCCAGGCTGTGCGTATAGAGGGGGAGACCATGGCTATCAACTATGGTCTGAACAAAGTGCGCTTTCCTGCGCCTGTGCCTGTGAACAGCCGTGTACGTGCCAGGGTGGCGCTGCAGGAGGTGCAGACCGTGGAAGGCGGTGGCGTACAGATCACCTGGCAGGTCACGGTCGAGCGTGAGGGCGGCGACAAGCCGGTGTGCGTGGCGGAATCGCTTTCGCGCAGCTACGGCGCGCCTTTGTGACTTGGTGAGCGAGAAGTCAGACAACCGCCGAACCCGGCAGGGCACGGCGGTTGCTGCAAGCGTCGGGACTGTGCCGCAGATGGCACGGGGCATCAGAATTGGTCGAAGTAGCGATCACCCATGGTGTGCCAGCCCGCATCGCGTGCTGCGGTGGCTTCAGCCAGCACCTTGGCGCGGTCAACAGGTGGCTGTGTGGTCACAGCAGGCGCAGGCACGCTGAGTTCACCATCCATGATGCGGCCTGCATCACGGGCTGCCTGGTATTCGGCAATGACTTGAGCACGGGTCAGCTGGCTGTCGGTGCTGAGTTCGTCAGCACGCCACTGGACTTGTTCACCGGCAAAAGCAGTGGCGGCAGCAGAGAAGGTAATAGCTACACCAATGGTGCGAATTGTAAGCATGTGTTTTCCTTTCAATCTTTTTAAAAGTAGCGTGCAACGTGCTCGCCGTAATTGATAGAGAGGAAAAATGCTTGCAGAGTTCAGCTTTTATTGCCGTATATCACAATACGCACTGTTCTATAAATGGTGCTAATTAAATCCTGACTCATCAAAGCCCGGGTTTCAGGCTTTGATGCAAGGGCCTTCAGCGGGCAGTTTCGCCGGAGGGGGTGAGAAAACCGTTTTGCCTCCAGGCTTCGAACACCGTCACCGCTACCGCGTTAGACAGGTTCAGGCTGCGCTGGCCTTCGACCATGGGCAGTCGCAGGCGCTGGGTGGTGGGGAAGGATTCACGCAACTCCGGCGCCAGGCCGCGGGTTTCGCAACCGAACACAAACCAGTCGCCGGGCTGGAATTGCAGTGCATGCGCAGGCTGGCTGCCGTGCGTGGTCATGGCAAACATGCGGCTGCGCTCAGGCTGCATGGCATCCAGAAACGCCTGCCAGTTGGCGTGGCGCTGCACACGCGCGTACTCGTGGTAGTCCAGACCGGCGCGGCGCATGTGGCGGTCTTCCATGGAAAAGCCCAGGGGCTCGATCAGGTGCAGCTGGCAGCCGGTGTTGGCGGCAAGGCGAATGATGTTGCCTGTATTCGGTGGAATCTCAGGCTCTACGAGGACGATATGAAACATGGCGGCGTATTGTCCGCTTTTGCGCTTTTCCCTGCGCTCATGGTGTGCGCGCCACGCACAGCACATCGACCTGTGCTGCACCGGCCTGCAGCAGCGCCCGCGTGGCAGCGTGCAAGGTGGCGCCAGTGGTCATGACATCGTCCACCAGCACAATGCGCTGACCGGTGATCTGCGCCCGGTGCGCCTCTGCCACGGCAAAAGCATGCCGCAGATTGCGCAGCCGCTGCGCGCGTGTCGAGCTGCTTTGCGCGGTGGTGTGCTGCACACGTTGCAGGCTGTGCAACTGGCATTTGGTGGCGTCCAGATGCCGCGCCAGTAGCGCGGCCTGGTTGTAGCCGCGCTCGCGCATGCGGATGGGTGATAGCGGCACGGGAATCAGCACATCGGCAGCGGCAATGCGCTGCGCAATGGCGGCATGTGCCCGCATCCAGCGGGCCAGATGGGCGGCCAGTGCAGGCTGGCCTGCAAACTTCCAGCGTGGGATGAGCTGGCTCCATGGGTAGCCATAGTCCACCCAGGCATGGGCGCTGTGCCACACCGGTGGCTTGCGCAGACAGGCACCGCAGCGTGGCTGCTCAGGGCTGAGCCCGGGCAGGGCCAGTGCGCAGCCGGTGCAGCGAAATACTGCAGGTGCAAAGCGCTGCAGGCAGTCTGGGCACACCACATCGGTACTGGGCCATGAGCGGCAGACCAGACACTGGTTGGGCAGCGACGGGAAAGATTTCACAAAGTGGAAGAACCACACTGGCCAGCGTTGCAGCATGAAATCAATATACTGCGGCGGCCCCTGTCTCTGTCATGCCGTATGACGGACGGGCGGTTTTGCTAGTGCCTCATGTCTGAACATCAACCTCCCACCATTGATCCCGTCGCCGCTGCCCGCTGGCAGCAATCAGCCCCTGCGCAGTCGCCCTGGCTGCATGAGGAAATCGGGCGGCGCATGCAGGAGCGCCTGCAATGGATGTGCCATACCCCCAAAACCTGGTGCGACTGGCAGCCCGTGCGCGGCGGCATGCAGACGCATGCGCTGATTGCCGAGCGCTATCCCCAGGCCCAGGCCTATGTGGTGGAAACGGCGCCACGCATGCAGGCGGTGGCGGCTGCCAACTGGGCCAAGCCATGGTGGAGCCCAGCACGTTTGCGTGGCAAACACACCGTGGTGGGCATGCCCCCTGCAGGCAGCGTAGACATGCTGTGGGCCAATATGCTGTTGCATCAGGAGGCGCAGCCTATGCAGATGCTCCAGGCCTGGCATGACGCGCTGGCCGTGGATGGCTTTGTGATGTTCTCCTGCCTGGGGCCGGACACTGCCCGTGAAATGCGTGCACTCTACGAGCGCATGGGCTGGCCCGTGGCCGGGCAGAGCTTTACGGACATGCACGACTGGGGTGACATGCTGGTGCATGCCGGTTTTGCCGAGCCGGTGATGGACATGGAAACCATCACGCTGACTTTCCCCACACCGCAGCGCCTGCTGCAGGAGCTGCGTGAGCTGGGGCGCAATCTCCACCCCCAGCGCTTTGCTGGCCTGCGTGGCAGGCAGTGGCTGGAGCAGCTGCATGCGGCCATGGGCGAGCATCTGCGCCTTGACAGCAGCGATGGGCAATTGGCACTGACCTTTGAGGTGGTCTATGGCCATGCGCTCAAGCCTGCACCCCGCATGAAGGTGCAAAGCGAAAGCGCAGTTTCGCTGGACCAGATGCGCACGATGCTGAAGCAAGGCCGTACGCCAACGCCTTGAAAGTGCTTGATCTGGCGCGGTCCATGCGCCGGCTTGGCAGGTCATAGAACTGGCAGGCTGACTCAGTCTTTGTTTTTGCCGTTATGGTTGTGGCTGGAACCGCGATGCTTTTGACTGAGACTGCTATGCAAAGAAGACGTGTACTGAAAAATCTGGTGCTCAGTGCCTCGGCACTGGCTGCAACGGCCTTGCTCATGGGTTGCAAGCCCAAGTCCACCAGCCTGGAAGGGGTGGATATCTCTGGCGCTGCCTATGGCAAGGACTTCCCCTTGCCCGATGCGCAGGGCAAACATCGCTCCATTCAGGACTTTGCAGGCAAGGTCGTGGTGGTCTTTTTTGGCTATACGCAGTGCCCCGATGTGTGCCCCACGACGCTGCAGGAGCTGGCCGAAGTCAAGGAACTGCTGGGTGCACAGGGCGACCGGGTGCAGGGCGTGTTTATCTCTGTCGACCCCGAGCGCGATACACCGGAAATTCTGCAGGCCTATACGCAGGCCTTTGACCCCGGCATGGTGGCGCTGACCGGCACGCCTGAGCAGATTGCCGCTGTGGCCAAGGATTTCAAGGTGTTCTACAAAAAGGTGGAAGGCAAGCAACCCGGCAGCTATACCGTAGATCACTCTGCTGGTCTGTATGTGTACGACCCCAAGGGCCAGCTGCGCGTTTACCACCGCTACGGGCAGGGCGCACAGGCGCTGGCCAAGGATGTGCAGGCACTGCTGAACGAATCCACCTCGTGATGCAACAAAAAAAGATCCACCGCAGGGTGGATCTTTTGCTTTTGAGGGCCAGTAGATGGGTGCGTCTTACTGGGTGCTGATGTGTTGCTCTTTGATCAGACGGCTCAGTGCTTCCGTGTCTTTCTTCACGCGGTTGGCCAGCCCTTCAGGCGATGTGGCCACGGTTTGCCAGCCTTGCTGGTACAGCTTTTCGCGCACTTCAGGGGTGCGTGCAATCTCGATCAGCATGTTGGCCAGCTTGGCGCGGGTGGCCTCGGGCATGGAGTAAGGGGCTGCAAAGGCGTTCCAGATCTGCAAGTCAAAGTCTGGCACACCTACTTCGGCCAGGCTGGGCACATCAGGCGCCAGAGGGCTGCGGCCGCCGGAGGTCACGCCAATCAGACGCAGCTTGCCCGCCTGTGCCTGGCTTTGTGCCAGTGCGGGAGGCAGCAGTGCCATCTGCAGTTGCTTGCCCAGCATGGCGGTAGCCACCTGTGGGTAGCCGTTGTAGGGCACGTGTACGGGGTTGATGCCGCTGCGTGCCTTGAGCAGTTCCGTGCCCAGATGGCCAATCGTGCCTACGCCGGGGGTGCCGTAGTTCCACTGGTCGCCAGCGGCCTTGGCGGCGGCAAAGAAGGCCTTGCCATCGGCATCCCTGGGTACGCCGGGCTGCTCCACCGGAGCAGTCAGCACCAGGGGCGAGACGCCGATCAGCGTCAGCGGAGCCAGGTCGGTGAGTGGGTCGTAGGGCGTGGCGGGGTTGAGGATCTTGGCAATCGTCATATTGCCGTTGATCATCAGACCGATGGTGTGGTCATCCTGCGCACGCGCGACTTCTGCTGCGCCGATGTTGCCGCCTGCACCCACCTTGTTTTCCACAATGACGGGCTGGCCCAGCATCTTGGACAGCGGATCGGCAAAGGTACGCGCTGTCAGATCGGGCGAAGAACCACCGGGAAAGCCCACCACAATGCGTACCGGCTTGCTGGGCCAGTGTTCCGTAGAGGATGCGGCAAAAACAGCAGGGGCAGCCGCGCTGGCCAGCAAGGCAACGCCGGAAGCCAGAACGCAGCGACGGGCAAGAGAAGAGATGGATGTCATGGCTTGTAAAGCGTGAAATCTGCAGAAGGCGATGATTTCTTGCAGGAAAAAAGAAAGCCCGGAGATTATCCGGGCTTGCTCAAACATGAATCTGGCATTTTTCAGCCAGCGTGTGCAGGAACGTTCTCAGGCAAATTCTGCCAGCGCTTTTTTCATCTTTTTCATAGCGGCCACTTCAATCTGGCGAATGCGCTCAGCGCTCACGCCGTATTCAGCAGCCAGCTCATGCAGCGTCATGCCGCCGGAGCCATCGTCGTTCACCTTGAGCCAGCGTTCTTCCACGATGCGGCGGCTGCGCGCGTCCAGCTGCTCCAGCGCCTGGGCAATACCGTCGGTGGCCAGCACATCACGCTGACGGCTTTCGATCATCTGCGTGGGCTCATGCGAGGCGTCCGACAGATAGGCGATAGGACCGTAGGCCTGCTCACCATCGTCACCAGGCGTGGGGTCCAGCATCACGTCGCCACCCGAGAGACGGGTTTCCATTTCCATCACTTCTTCAGGCTTGACGTTGAGCTTGGCAGCCATGGCGTCCACCTGCTGTGCAGTCAGGGTTTCGCGCAGGGACAGATCATCGTCCATGGCAGCATCAGCCTGCATGCCCTGCTTGAGCGAGCGCAGATTGAAGAACAGCTTGCGCTGGGCCTTGGTGGTAGCCACCTTCACCATGCGCCAGTTCTTCAGAATGTATTCGTGAATCTCGGCCTTGATCCAGTGAATGGCATAGCTGACCAGACGCACGTTCTGCTCTGGGTCAAAGCGCTTGACGGCTTTCATCAGCCCGACATTGCCTTCCTGAATCAGGTCGCCGTGGGGCAGACCGTAGCCCAGGTACTGGCGGGAAATCGACACCACCAGGCGCAGGTGGGACATGATCAGACGCCCGGCGGCGTCCAGATCGTTGTGTTCTTTGAGCTTGCGTGCGTAGTCACGCTCCTCTTCCTGGGTCAGCATGGGCAGACGGTTGACAGCCGCAATGTATGCATCCAGGTTGCCCAGCGGAGGAACCAGAGACCAAGGATTTGCAGGTGCCAAGGCCGAAGCAGCATGGGTGCCAGTTAGGTTTGTCATTGCAGTCATCCTTTCATCCATTGCTTCATATTAGCACTGTGTTTGAGAGAGTGCTAAACCAAAAGTTCCCCAAAGGTTTATAGGGGCTGTGCTAGCAGTGTAGCTGCGGGAATCGGCAGGCTGTTGTAGGGCAATGCCAATGCAAGTTGTTTGAGCAATAAGCCCTTGGGGTGGAAGGTATTGGATTATCTTGGTGCATATGGCTTGCGCTATGGTCAAGTATTTGTATGTGTCATAAATAATCAGCTGCTGGCATATTGGTGCTCATGCAAAAGATCTTATGGGGAGAGGCAATCGATGGTGAACAAAATGGGTGATGTCACGCTGCACCCTAATTCCTGGTTGAAGGAAATGGCGCGCCTGAATCCATCCAAATGGAATATGAGCCGCTCCTGCCGCGCCTCGCTGGCGATTGCATTACCCATGCTGGTGGGCTATTACACCCACACCCTCATGTACACCATGTGGATTTCCATGGGCGCCATGTTCCCCTCCATTGGCGAGCGGGATGCGCCTTATGGGTTCACTGTGCGAAAAATTCTGATTTCTGCACCCATAGGGGTGTCAGGCTTTCTGATGGGCTATCTGAACACCTGGGGGCTGGACTGGGGCTGGATCGTGCTCATCATGAGCGCTGTGGGCTTTGTCATGGCCATTGCCAGCAGCTACAGCGCCACGATCTCGATTGGCTGTCTGCAGTTCATGGTGATGGCGGCGGTATCGCTGGGCAATCCGGAAATTGGTCATTTCTGGATGTCCTCGCTGCTATTGCTGGGTGGTGCCTTGTTTTATCTGCTGCTGCTTTATCTAGAGAAATGGATTTGCCCACACCATATTCGCCGGGATGCGATTGAGCAGGTATTGCATGCCTTGATTGCGCTGTGCCAGAAAAAAATAGAACAGGCTGATGTGGAATCTGCACGTCTGCAGTTCAATATGAAATATGAAGCGCTATATACATTGATGCTGCAAAAGCGTTATCAGGCGCTTGGTCACAATATTGTGTGGGACCAGACCGCAGAGGTGGTTCAGAATATGGACAACCTGTTTGCCATCATTATGGCTACGCAGAACCGGGATGAGATTGCGCAGATTCAGACCTGTCTGCAGCAAATGGTGCAGGCGCTGGTGCAGGATCAGCGCCTAGAACCGGGGCACCCCGATGGCTTGGCGCAGTGGCAGGCGCTCAATGATCTAACGCTGGCCCTGTGGGGCCGAGCACCGGTGTCTGCTACCCCCCAGAATCTGCCGCAGCGCGCACTGAATCTGCGGCTGACGCTGCAAAAACTTTCTCCGGGCCGTGCGACGGTGCGCTCTGCGCTGGCGCTGGCGCTGTGTACGGCGATTGGCTATGCCATCCGCTGGGTGGATGATGTCTCGCATTGGTACTGGGTGCCGATGACCGTCTCCATTGTGATGAAGCCAGAGCTGGGCTCCATCTTTGTGCGGGCCGTGCAGCGCACCGTGGGCACGGCGGCCGGGGTTGTACTGGGGGGGCTGCTGCTGGCGCTGGTGCCTGTGGGGCCGCTGTTCATTCTGATCATCGCAGCCATCACCTTTGTGCTGCCCTGGCTGGCACCACGCAATTACGCGCTCACGGCCTTTGCCATCACGCCGCTGGTGCTGGTGCTGATCGACTTTCTCTCCCCTGCGCGCAGCGGCATGCAATACGCCGATCTGCGGCTGCTGGATACCTTGATGGGCTGCGCCATCGTGCTGCTGTTTGGTTATCTGCTGTGGCCGCGCCGCCATGCGAGTGAGCTGCAGGAGTCCATGGCGCAAGCGCGCCAGGCCATTGCCCACTATCTGCAGCTGGTGCTGGACCACCGGCTGCAGCCGGAAAGTGCCGATGTCAGCGAGGCACGCCGCGCTGCCTACGGCAAGCTGGTGGACATGCGGGCAGCGCTGCAAAAGTCCATGGCTGAGCCACCGCCTGCCGGTTATGAGGCGGCAGCCTGGTTCCCGCTGGTGGCCTGCGCAGCGCGGCTGTGCGATGCCATTACGGTCTATTCGGCCAGCGCCAGTGCGCAACCTGACGAGCAGGAGTGGGCCTGGCTGCAGCAGATGCCGCAGGCGATTGCGGGGCTCCAGTCTCTGCCTGAGCTACCTGCGCAGTTGCTGGATGGGCACAGCCCCGAGTCGCAGCTGATTGCCAGCATCCGCAAGGAAACCCACACCCGCGAGCGGCTGTACGAGAAAGCGGTGGCACCGACTGCAGCTGCTGCGACCTGAGCCAGCGTTACAGTAGGGTCTTTCAGACATTGCTCCCATGTACACACCTTCCCGCTGGGGCGCGTATGGCTGTCTGGCGCTGAGCATGGCGCTGGTAGGCAGCTATGTGGCGCTGTCCAAACCTCTGGCTGCACTGTTTCCCATCCTGCTGCTGGCATGGCTGCGCTTTGGCATTGGCGGCGTTGCCATGCTGCGCTGGCTGCGCCGTGCGCCGGGTGAAGCGCCTTTGCAGGCGCGCACGCGCTGGCTGCTGTTTCTGGAGTCTTTCTTCGGCAACTTTCTGTTCACGCTGTGCATGGTCACGGGCGTGAGCCTGACCAGCGCCGTCGCTGCGGGCGTGACCATGGCTGCCATTCCCGTGGCCGTGGCCGTGCTCAGCTGGGTGATTCTGCGCGAGCGCATTGCACCGCGCACCTGGGTGGCCGTGGCGCTGGCGGTGGCCGGGATTGCGCTGTACGCCTGGGTCAAGCCCGAAGAAGCTGCAGACAGTCGCAGCCCTTACGCCTGGCTGGGGCAGTTGCTGCTGCTGGGGGCCGTGCTGTGTGAGGCCACCTATGCTGTGCTGGGCAAGCAGCTCACGGCCTCGGTATCGCCCAAGCGCATCAGCGCCATCGTCAACCTCTGGGGTTTTGCGCTGACCACGCCGTTTGGCCTGTATCTGGCCTGGCAGTTTGACTTTGCCAGCATCAGCCTGCCGAACTGGACGTTGCTGCTGTTCTATGCGCTGGCCGCCTGTGTGTGGACCGTCTGGCTGTGGATGACGGGTCTGCGCGTGGTGCCTGCCGCACAAGCGGGGGTGTTTACCGTCATGCTGCCGGTGAGCGCTGCCGTGGTGGGCGTGGTGGCGCTGGGTGAGCCTATCACCGGCCTGCAGCTGCTGGCTCTGGGCATTGCGTTGCTGGGTGTGCTGGTGGCGACCTGGCCCAGCAGGCGCTAGGGCGTGTTCACATAAAGCTTGAGATTCGCGTTGAAGGCTTGGGGATGGGATGCTAGGCGCGGTGGCGCAGCAATGCCGAGCGCCTTGCAAGCCGCCGCAACAACGCAGACCGCCCCAAGCCTTCAACCCCATTTGTGATCTCCATAATCAGGGGCAGCCACGACAAGGCCGCCACTGCATTGTTGCCCGCCTTGCGCGGGTGCGCACCCGCGCTGCGCCGTGCGTCGCGCATTGCCAGCCTTGTCGTGGCTGCGCGAACCCAATGTTTATGTGAACACGCCCTAGACGCAGGACAATGCAGCCCATGGAGATTGCAAACTGGAACAACGTGGCGGTGCTGACCAGTACCGTAGGCAGTGCGGCCGATGCCGAGCGTCTGGCACAGACCTCTGTGCAGGCGCGTGTGGCGGCTTGTGTGCAGATAGAAACCATCCATTCCCACTACGAATGGCAAGGCAGCCTGGAGCGCAGCGCCGAGTGGCGGCTGGTTTTCAAGACCTTGCCCGAGGCCGTGGATGAGCTGCTGGCCTGGCTGAAGGCCGAACACCCGTATGAGGTGCCGCAGCTGTTGCTGCGCATGGAGGCTGCGCATCCGGACTATGCAGGCTGGGTGGCGGCACAGGTGGACATCAAAAAAGTGAGCTGCCAACGCTGATAAAAAAATGACTTCAGATACTTTTGTATCTGAAGTCCTTGTTATGCAAGCGCAAGGCGCTATGAAAATTCTAAAGCCTTAGGCCAGCAGCGCCTGGGCAAACTCCTTGGCGTTGAAGGTTTCCAGATCTTCCAGCTTTTCGCCCACGCCGATGAAGTACACGGGAATGGCGTGCTCCTGCGCAATCGCGGCCAGCACGCCGCCCTTGGCGGTGCCGTCCAGCTTGGTCACGATCAGGCCTGTCAGGCCCAGGGCATCATCAAAGGCCTTGACCTGGTGCAGCGCGTTCTGGCCGGTGTTGCCGTCGATGACCAGCAGTACTTCGTGAGGAGCAGAGTCATCGGCCTTGGTGACCACGCGCTTGATCTTCTTGAGCTCTTCCATCAGGTGCAGCTGCGTAGGCAGGCGGCCTGCAGTGTCGACCAGCACGACGTCCTTCTTGCGTGCCTTGCCTGCGCTCACGGCGTCAAAGCTCACGGCAGCGGGGTCGCCCCCGGTCTGGCTGATGATTTCCACGGTATTGCGGGTGGCCCACACGCCCAGCTGTTCGCGGGCAGCTGCGCGGAAGGTGTCGGCTGCGGCCAGCAGCACAGACTGGTTGTTGTCCGCCAGGTGCTTGGTGAGCTTGCCAATCGATGTTGTCTTACCTGCGCCGTTCACGCCGGCCACCATGATGACGGTGGGCGTGTGCTCGCCGATGGTCAGCGGCTTTTCCAGCGACTGCAGCAGGTCAGCCAGGGCATCGGCCAGCAGTGCCTTGACGGCAGCTGGATCGGTGGTCTTGGTTTCCTTGACGCGGCGCTTGAGGTCTTCGAGCAGATACATGGTGGCTTTGACACCGGTATCGGCCATGAGCAGTGCGTCTTCCAGCTCTTCGTACAGGGCATCATCAATCTTGGTGCCCGTGAATACGGAGGTAATGCTGGTGCCGGTCTTGCGCAGCCCCGCTTTGAGGCGGTCCATCCAGCTGCCGCGGTCGGCAGGCAGTGTGGGCTTGGCCTGGGGTTCTGGTGCTGCCTCAAAGGCTTCGGGCGCAGGGCTGGAAGGAACTTCTTCCTTGCCGCTTATTCCGAAGGTATTGCGAAGCCAGCCGCCGACAGAAGCTGTCTTGGCTGCAGGGGTGGAACTGTCCTCGGCCTGGGGGGCAGAGGTCGTAGATGCGACGTTCTCAGCCTGCTCAAGCGCAGGCGTGGTGTCGGCAGATGGGGCTTTTTTCTTGAAAAAACTGAACATTGGCGGGTTCTTAGAATCCTTCATTCTATGAAACGAACTTTATCCCTCCTAGCGCTTGTGGCCAGCCTGAGTGCGATGGCCGAGAATTCGCAGCCCGTGGGCGCGTCATCCATGCCTGCGTCCCAGACTGCCAGCACGACGACGGCGGCCAGCCCAGCGACAGCTGCGCAGCAGTTTACTTTGAGCAACGGCATGCAGCTGATCGTTCAGCCAGATCACCGTGCACCCACTGCCATCAATATGGTGTGGCTGCGCGTGGGTGCCATGGATGAAGTCGATGGTACGACCGGCGTGGCCCACGTGCTGGAGCACATGATGTTCAAGGGCTCCAAAGAGCTGGCGCCGGGTGAGTTCTCGCGCCGCGTGGCTGCGCTGGGCGGGCAGGAAAACGCTTTTACCAATCGTGACTACACGGGCTACTACCAGCAGATTCCTGCCAATCGCCTGCGTGAGGTGATGGCGCTGGAAGCAGACCGCTTTGCCCACAACCAGTGGCCAGACGAAGAGTTCACCAAGGAAATCGAGGTGGTCAAGGAAGAGCGCCGCATGCGCACGGAAGACAATCCGCGCGCCATGCTGTTTGAGCAGCTCTCGGCCGCGGTCTTCCATGCCAATCCCTATGGCCGCCCGGTGGTGGGCTGGATGAGCGATCTGGAAGCCATGACACCCGATGACGTGCGCGAATTCCACCAGAAGTGGTATGTGCCCGAGAACGCCACCGTGGTGATTGCCGGTGATGTGGACGTGGACCAGGTCAGGCAGTGGGCAGAGGAAACCTACGGCAAGATTCCTGCCCGCCCCGCGCCGGTGAGTAAGCCGCGCGAGGAGCCGCGCCAGCTGGGCATGCGCCGCATTGAAGTGAAGCAACCCGCGGAGCAGGCCTATGTGGCCATGGCCTACCGCGTGCCTTCCATCCGTAATGTGCAGAACCTGACGGCTGAAGACAAGGATGCGCTGGCGCTGCTGGTGCTCTCTGCCGTGCTGGACGGCTATGACGGTGCACGCCTGGAGCGTGCGCTGGTGCAGGGCAAAGACCGTGTGGCTGATGGCGCAAGCAGCTCCGCAGGCGTGATGGGGCGCGGCCCCGCGCTGTTCATCCTCTCGGGCGTTCCTGCGCAGGGCAAGAGCACGACCGAGCTGGAGCAGGCCCTGCGCGCCCAGGTGCAGCGCATTGCCAGGGAAGGGGTGACCGATGCCGAGCTGCAGCGCGTCAAGACCCAGTGGCGAGCCTCGCAGGTGTATGAGCGCGACTCTGTCATGGGCCAGGCACAGAGCCTGGGCAGCTACTGGGTGATGGGCATGCCTGTGAATGCGGAAGAGTTGCTGCTGGATGCGCTGATGCAGGTCACGCCTGCCGATGTGCAGCGTGTAGCCGGCCAGTACTTTGGCGATGACCAGCTGACCGTAGGCACGCTGGTGCCACAGCCACGTGCGCTGGGTGATGCCCCCCGTGCTGCAGTTGCCGTTCCCCACAAGCATTGAGAGCGAACATGAGAAAAGTAAAAAACATAGCTGCCAGCGCTTGGCTGGTGGGCGCTTTGGCCGGTTTTTGCATGAATTCCGCGTGGGCGATTTTGCCAATCCAGCACTGGACACAGCCCTCTGGTGCCCAGGTCTGGCTGGTAGAAAGCCCGAACATCCCCATGGTGGATGTGCAGGTGATGTTTGATGCCGGTGCACGCCGCGATCCTCAAGAGCAGGCCGGGCTGTCTACCGCTGTCAGCATGATGCTGGACAAAGGGGTGAAGGGCGAGGGCAAGCTGCCAGCGCTGGATGAAAACGCGCTGGGCGAGGCCTGGGCGGACCTGGGAGCTTCCTTTGGTGCCAGTGTGGACAGGGATAGCTTTGAGTTTTCACTGCGCAGCCTGACAGAGCCTGAGCTGCTGCAGCGCTCGGTCGAGCTGGCTTCGCGCCAGATGGCCAACCCCAGCTGGCCTGAGCAGATCTGGCAGCGTGAGCGTGCACGCTGGACGGCTGCGATTGCGGAGTCCAACACCCGCCCCGGCACCGTGGCAGGCAAGGCCTATGCGCAGGCTGTGTATGGCGCTCACCCCTATGGTCAGCGTGCGACAGCGGAGTCACTGCAACGCGTTGACACTAAGGCCATGCAGAACTTCTACCGCGACATGTTCCAGGCCTGCCGCGCCAAGGTCAGCGTGGTGGGGGCGGTAGACAGAGCGCAGGCCGATACGCTGGTGCAGCAGCTGCTCTCACGCCTGCCCAAGGACGATGGCAAGGGCTGTGCACCACTGCCTGCCGTGCAGGAAGTGCCAGTGCTGGAAGCTGCCAAGGACATCCGCATTCCCTTTGCATCCGCTCAGGCGCAGGTGTTGATTGGCCAGCCCGGCATCAAGCGCAATGACCCGGATTTCTTCGCCCTGCTGGTGGGCAACCACATTCTGGGCGGCGGCGGACTGGTGTCCCGCCTCATGGAGGAAGTGCGTGAAAAGCGCGGTCTGACCTATGGGGTCTCGAGCAGCTTCTCGCCCGGCCTGCATGCAGGCGCCTTTACCGTGGGCCTGCAGACGCGCCCCGATCAGGCCGAGCAGGCCCGCCAGGTGGCCCACGAGACACTGAAAAAATTCATTGCTGAAGGCCCTACAGAGCAAGAACTGCGCGATGCCAAGGACAATCTGGTCGGCAGCTTTGCGCTGCGTATCGACAGCAACCGCAAGCTGTTGGCCAATGTGGCCAATATCGCGTGGAATGATTTGCCCCTGGACTATCTGGATCACTGGACTGACCGGATCGAAGCCCTGACGGTGGACGAGGTACGCAGTGCCATGCAGCGTGCGATCCAGCCTGATCGCATGGTGACCGTCGTGTTAGGGGAAAAGAAATAATGGGCCGCAACAGTTATCGCAATATTGAAGAAGCATTGGCGCTGGAAGCGCGCCTGAAACGCCGCGAAGCCTACAAGCAGGCGGAGGCAGAGGCCGCCGCCGTTGCCGCAGGCAAAAAGCCTGGCAGCAAAGCCCAGGGTAAGTCTGCCAGGCCCGGTGCAGGTGGTGCGGGTGAAGTGCGCATCATCGGCGGGCAATGGCGTCGCACCCGTCTGGCGGTGGCGCAACGCCCTGGCTTGCGCCCCACACCAGACCGTGTGCGCGAAACCCTGTTTAACTGGTTGGGGCAGGATCTGGGCGGCTGGCGCTGCCTGGATGCCTTTGCGGGCACCGGTGCGCTGGGTTTTGAAGCCGCTTCACGCGGTGCCGCGCAGGTGCGCCTGATCGAGCAGGATGCTGCGCTGGCGCAGCAGCTGGAGCGACTGACCCAGCAGCTCAAGGCAGAGGCCGTACAGGTGCAGCGTGGCGATGGTGTTGGTGCACTGAACCACAGCGTGGCAGGCCACTGGCATGCCGTATTTATTGATCCTCCGTTCGCCATGGAGGCATTGTTTGCCCCTGCGCTCAAGGCCGCGGCCCATGCGGTGGCCGACGATGGCTTTGTCTATCTGGAAGCACCCAAGGTCTGGGATGATGAGGCGCTGGCGGCATTGGGCCTGCAGCAGTACCGCTATCTGAAGGCAGGCAATGTGCACGCACACTTGCTGAAAAAACGCGCAGACTGAGGACTGAATCTCGGAATTAATAGCTTCCAGCGCTTGCTGCATGCGCGCTGGAAGCTATTTTTTTGCCCCAAATCCAGGGCAGGCATAATCGCGCGCATTGCAATGCACACCACATGGAGATCGCTATGGCTGAGCACGTAATTGCCGTGTATCCCGGCACGTTTGACCCCATCACGCTGGGGCATGAAGACATGATTCGCCGGGCGAGTCAGCTGTTTGGTGAGGTGGTGGTCGGGGTGGCCATGGCGCACCACAAGAAGACCATGTTCACGCTCGAAGAGCGCATGGCTATGGCGCGCTCCGTATTCAGCGATGTGCCCAATGTGCGCGTCGAGAGCTTTGATGGTCTGGTGCGTGACTTTGTGAAGCAGCAGGGTGCCAAGGTGATGGTGCGTGGTCTGCGCTCCGGCACGGACTTTGACTATGAATTTCAGCTTGCTGGCATGAACAAGCATTTGCTGCCGCAGGCCGAGACAGTGTTTCTGACGCCCAGTGCCGAGACCATGTTCATCAGCAGTACGCTGGTGCGTGAAATTGCCACGCTGGGGGGCGAGGAAGTGCGCAAGTTTGTGTCACCCACGGTGCTGCAGGCCTTGATGGGGAAGCTGACGGCCTGATGCAGTGGCCTGATCCCCAGATGAACATCACCACCCACAGCGGTGGAAAATTGTGGGTGGCGATGGAGCGGTGAAGGCCAGACCACGGGACGGCTGTCTGTTGCCAGACAGCATTCCCGTGATCTGCCTGACCTCAGGGGCGAACCACAATGTTGTTGCGCACCGCGACCACGCCATTGACACTGCGTGCAATGGCACCAGCGCGGTCTTTTTCAGCCTGGCTCTTGGCAAAACCGGACAGTTGCACGGTGCCCTTCATGGTTTCTACGGAAATGGCGGTGGCAGCGACGGTCTTGTCTTCTGCGAACTTGGCCTTGATAGCGGCGGTGATGCCAGCGTCGTCTACATAAGAGCCTACGGACTGCTGATCACGGAACACGGAGCAGCCAGTGGCACCGATGATGGTGGCACCCACCAGAGTGGCAAATGCGATGGCACGTGTAGTTTTCTTCATAGACGTCCTTTGAATTCAGAGGAAGGTTGGGTGCGCAATGATGGGTCCCTTGGCATGCGCACCATGAGTGCCACGGGCTGAAAAAATGGAGAGAAGCTCGTTCAGCGGCGGCGGCCAAGCATCATCAAGGCCGCTGCCGTGACGGCAGCCCCTACGGCGGCAGCCATGATCAGCGCTTTGCCGGGCCGCTCGACCATGTAATGCGTGGTGGTCTCGGCTGCTTCCAGCATGCGGCGGCGGGCCTTGTCAGAACTGTCTGCACAGAAGGCAATGCTGCGGCTGCAGAAGTCCTGTGCCCGGGTTGCCAGCTGTTCAATCGCAGGGGCCAGCTCTTTTTCCACAGCCTGCAGGCCTTCCTGGGCTTTGTTCCGTGCACTGCTGGCTGCTTCCCGTGTGCTCTTGATGGCTTCCTGTGCCATGTCTTCGGCGTCATCCGCCATCGCTTTGGCTTGGGATGCGGCGTCTTGCGCAGCATCCTGCAGGCTGTCCTGTATGTCATCGACGGCTTCTGCAATGGCTTTCTTGCTGTGTTTGGAGGTGCTGCTCATAGTTTTCATCTTTCAATGTGTCAACAATGCGTCGCGGTGAGCTATGAGCTCGGACCTAGCCTTTTTTCCTGAGCAGGCCCAGAACAAAGGTGACGATCGCCATGACCACGAAGACGAAAAACAGAATCTTCGCAATACCCATGGCACCGGAGGCAATGCCACCAAACCCGAATACGGCAGCAATCAATGCAATCACGAGAAATACGAGGGTGTAATGCAGCATGTTGTCTCCTTGGTATTTGTTTCAGTTTGTACTCACTTTGTTTTTAAGCTTTTATATATAAGCAATCGAAGTTCGATGTGCTCAATGTAGTGCGGCAGAAAAACTGTGAATGCCAGATGTGGCTAGGGGCTGGTGTCAGCATATGACTGGGCGGCCATGTGCTAGCAGGACTACATGTGCTGCTTTTGCTGGTGGCGCAGGCAGGCGCAGCGCATGCATGTGTCATGTCGACAAATACTGGTTTGAAAATAAAAAAGCCCTATGCAGCATGGCTGCAAAGGGCTTTGGCGCTATTGCGCTGTTCTTGCGGTTAAGGCCCGTCAGGAAGGCTGTACGGCCTCGTCCTGGGTGCTTGGCTGGTTGTCGCTGTGCTGTGCTGCCGTCGGGATGATGGCCGAGACCGTCGTGCCTTCGCCAACCGTAGATTGAATGGTCAGGCGGCCGCCTGCAGCCTCTACGCGGTGGCGCATGCCAGCCAGTCCATGCGAATTGGGGCGGATGCTGGAGGTGTCGAAACCGCGCCCATTGTCTGCAATCTGTACTGCGACATAGGTGGGGTAGTTGTGTACGGAGACGTGGACGGTTGTGGCTTTGGCATATTTGCCGATATTGGTCAGCGCTTCCTGTACCAGGCGGTAGATGGTCAGCTCTGTGGCTTCGCCCAGTTCCACGGGCTCCAGATGGGCTTCTAGCGTCAGACCGCTGCGCGTGGAAAACTCGCTGGTCAGAATTTCCAGTGCAGTGGACAGCCCCAGATTCGCCAGGGACGAGGGGCGCAGGTCTTCCACGATCCGGCGCTTGAGTGCAATACCGCTGTTGAGCGTTTCCGTCAGGTGCTTGACGCGGTCGGCCGCTTCCGGGTTGTTCATGTCGATCTTGGACTTCAGGCGTGCCACATCGAGCTTGGCAGCAGTCAGCAGTGCACCCAGTTCGTCATGCAGCTCCCGTGCGAGGTGGCCGCGTTCATCTTCTCGCACCTGCTGCAAGTGAGTCGCCAGCTCGGTCAGCGTAGCTGTGCGCTCACGCACCAGCTGCTCTAGGCGTGAACGCTCTTCGGACTGCAGCGCCTGCTCACGGCGGTGCAGACGTGCCACCAGCTTGTTCTGGCGCAGGTACAGGTAGAAGGCAAACAAGCCGATCAGGGTGATACTTGTCACGCCAATATGCGCCCAGAGCAGGGAAGTCTTGATGCTTTGCTCGTACTGCTGCACATCGCTGGCCATCATGGCATCGAGCTGGCGTGCCAGGGAGCGGATGCCGTTCATGTCCTTGTTGCCCATATCGGTGAACATGACGAACTTCAGTGCATCTGCATTGCCTTCTTCAAAGAGCTTGAGGCTCAGATCCATCTCGGCCGTTTTGCGCTGAATGGTCTGGGCCAGAGGAATGAACAGCGCCAGCTTCTGGGGGGTGTTGTCCACCTGCTGACGGATGACTTCCAGTGACTGGTGAATATGCGAGATGGCATTGCTGTAAGGCTGCAGGTACTGGGCATCATGCGTGAGTAGATAGCCGCGCAAGCCTGTCTCGGCATCCAGCATGTCCCGCAGCAGCGTGCTGGTCTCAGTGCGAGTGTCGTATGTATACGTCAACTCCGACAGCGATTTGCTGGTCTGCTGATACCCATACTGACTGGTGCCAATCATCAGGCCTGCCGCTAATATGGCCAGTGGCATGCCAATTGCCAGGTGTCGGAATTTTCTCCAGTTCACTTCAAATCCTCCAATTGCGCGCCAGTGTGGGCCAGATATTGCTCATAATCAAGATGAATCGGGATTTGCTTCTATAGTGCACTGAATGATTTCGGTGAAATATGGCAAGCGAGTATCCACTCCTTTAACTAAAAGAGGCATCGATGATCAAAGTAGGTATTGTGGATGACCACGCTATTGTGCGTTCAGGTCTGCGCCAGTATTTGTCGGAACACGTGGATCTGCGCGTGGTTGGTGAAGCCAGTAACGGGCGGGAAGCCATCGATCTGGTTCGACAGCAGGATATTGACGTGCTGGTGATGGATCTGTCCATGCCCGGTCAAAGTGGTCTGGATGCCTTGGCCATGCTGCGGGCCAAGGCCCCGGACATGGGCATTCTGATTCTGAGTGGATATCCCGAAGAGCATTACGCCATCAACCTGATTCGCCAGGGTGCCAGCGGCTATCTGAACAAGGAATGCGAGCCCAAGGAAATCGCTGAAGCGATCCGCACCATCGCACTGGGTCGCCGCTATCTGACGCCTACAGTGGCTGACTTGCTGGCCCAGCAGCTCAACCGCAAGGACGATGTGCCGCCGCACGAGCAGCTGTCTGAGCGTGAGTTCCAGGTGTTCCTGAAGCTGGCCAAGGGTGAGACAGCGGGAGAGATTGCCAAGTCCCTGTCGCTGAGCGTCAAGACGGTGAGCACATACCGCACCCGTCTGATGGAGAAGATGGGCCTTTCCTCCAACAGCGATCTGACCTACTACGCCTTGAAAAATCGTTTGATTGACTGATGTGCCGCCCGGCCTTGCCACATAAAAAAAAGCTGACCACTGGGTCAGCTTTTTTTTATGTCATTTCCATGCAGAAATCGAGCAGGGCATCAATCTCGTTCGACTTGTCAAAGACGGCATCAACGCCCAGTTCACGGCATCGATGGCGCACGTCAACCGTTGCATAGTTGCTCAGCACGATGACTTTCTGCTCGGTGCTACGGCCCTGGCAGGCTGCCACGACACCCAGACCACTGCCCTGGCGCAGAAACAGGTCAACCACGGCCAGATCCCATTGATTGTGAGGATTGGTCAGCCAGGCCGTGCCCTCTGCTTCGGTTTCTGCGAAACCCACTGGTTCGATATCGGCCAGCTCAAGCAGGGTGTCGATGAGGTTTTCGCGAATTGTGGGGTTGTCTTCCACAAAGAAAGTTTTAAGTTTCACGGTTTAGCAAAGGCCAGCAGAGAGTGGAGTATTTTTGGGCAGAAAGTCATTGTGCATAGATCAGAGGGTGGGTAATGTAGTCCTACTCCTACTTGTGTAAATGCATTGAATGGGTATTGCATACCAGACAGTCAGAATTCCGGCTGGTTTTCATGACTGACCATTCCATGCTTTTACCATCCAGCATAAGCAACTTTCCTGCAAGCGAATTGCCGATGTTGGCAATAATCTTTAAAGATTCAGCAGCTTGCATGCAGCCAATGATGCCGACCAGCGGTGCAAAAACGCCCATGGTGGAGCATTGCACTTCTTCAAAGCTTTCGTCCGGGGAAAACAGACAGGCGTAGCACGGAGAGGTGGTTTGACGGGGGTCAAACACCGTAATCTGGCCATCAAAACGAATGATCGCACCGGCCACCAGCGGTACGCGGTGCCTGACGCAGGCAGCATTGACCGCCTGACGGGTCTGGTAGTTGTCGCAGCAGTCCAGCACCACCGTGGCCTGGGCGACCAGCTGGTCCAGCAGCTCGGGCGTGGTGCGTTCCTGGATGCAGCGCACCTGCACATCAGGATTGATGGCGTGCATGGCCTGCGCAGCTGACTGCACTTTGGGCTGGCCGACACGATCCGTGGTGTGGGCAATCTGGCGCTGCAGGTTGGTCATGTCCACCTGGTCGTGGTCCACGATGGTGATTTGCCCCACTCCAGAGGCCGCCAGATACAGCGCGGCAGGCGAGCCCAGGCCGCCAGCGCCGATGATGAGTACATGTGCATCGAGGATAGCCTGCTGGCCTTCGATGCCGACTTCATCGAGCAGGATGTGACGCGAATAGCGCAGGAGTTGATCGTCGTTCACGGTGTTCTCCAAAGCAAAAAGCCGGGCATCCAGGGCCCGGCTGCTATTAGATAAATAGCTTTTAGCGCTTGTATTCGCTTGATTTCAAAATGCTTTTATCTTGAAGGTCAATCCATACAAGCGCTAGCTGCTATCAATATTTAGTCTTCGTCCTTTTTCTCTTCAGGACGCTCGCTCAGTGTCTTGCTGACCTTCACGGGCAGGCCCTTGAGATGGTTCAGTGCCTGTTGCAGCTGGAAGTCCTTGTCCGAGCCAAACTCGGGCAGACGGCGCTCGGAAACCGGCTTCTTCGCATCTTCTTCCAGACGCTTGCGTGCTTCTTCGCGCAGCTTTTCGCGGGCCGCTACGGCTTCCGCTTCGGCCTTGGGGTCGCCATTGCCGATGTGCTTGTCCAGATCGGACTCGCGCATGCGCAGGGCGGCGTAGACATCGCCTTCCGCGGTTTCATCCACCATGATGTCGGGCACGATGCCTTTGGCCTGGATGGACTTGCCGCTAGGGGTGTAGTACAGGGCGGTGGTCAGCTTCAGGCCGGTATCTGGGCCCAGCGGACGCACGGTCTGCACCGAGCCCTTGCCAAACGACTGACTGCCCATGATGGTGGCGCGTTTGTGGTCCTGCAGAGCGCCCGCCACGATTTCGCTGGCAGAGGCCGAGCCTTCATTGACCAGCACGACCACGGGCACATCCTTGAGGGCTGTGGGCAGGCGCTTGAGCGGGTCACTGCCACGGCGTGCGTAGTACTCCGGCGAAGCCTTGAATACGGCCTTGCTTTCTTCCAGCTGGCCATCGGTGCTCACCACAGTGACGTCGGAAGGCAGGAAAGCCGCAGAGATGGCCACGGCAGCGTCCAGCAGTCCACCGGGGTCATTACGCAGGTCCAGCACAATGCCCTTGATATGGGGGTCTTCCTTGTAGATGTCTTCGATCTTGCGCACGAAGTCATCCACGGTGCGTTCCTGGAACTGGCTCAGGCGCACCCAGGCGTAGCCAGGCTCGACCAGCTTGCCCTTGACGGACTGGGTCTTGATTTCTTCACGCGTGATGGTGACGGGGAAGGTGCGGCTTTCGTCCTTGCGGAAGATGGTCAGCTCCACCTTGGTGTTGGGCTCGCCACGCATGCGCTTGACGGCTTCGTTCAGGGACAGGCCCTTGACGGCCGTGGTGTCGATCTTGGTGATCAGGTCGCCGCTCTTGAGGCCAGCCTTGTCGGCAGGCGAGCCTTCGATGGGGGAGACGATCTTGATCAGACCATCTTCCTGAGTAATTTCAATGCCCACGCCGACGAAGCGGCCGGTGGTGCCTTCACGGAATTCCTTGAAGGCCTTCTTGTCGAAGTATTGAGAGTGGGGGTCGAGGCTGGACACCATGCCGGAGATGGCATCGGTGATCAGCTTCTTGTCGTCCACAGGCTCCACATAATCAGACTTGATGATGTTGAAGACGGCGGACAGCTGCTGAATCTCTTCCAGCGGCAGAGGCGTCATGCCGCCGCGTGCGACGGTTTGCAGTGACACCGTGGTTAATGCCCCTGCGAGCACGCCCAGCGAGACCCATCCAGCGATTTTGAGTTTTTGGCTCATAGAGACTTTACTTTTATACCAGCGTCACAAATATACACGTGGCAGTTGCTGCGGGGGTGGGACGTCGCCCCAACCACCCGCAGGCATGTAGGGTGTTACAAAATCAGGCTTTGCCCTGGGCCGCTACGGCAGCGGCAGCCTTGGCGGCAGCTTCGGCATCACCCAGGTAGTAGTGGCGGATGGGCTTGAGGTTTTCGTCCAGCTCATACACCAGTGGAATACCGTTGGGGATGTTCACGCCCACGATAGCGTCATCTGCGATGTTGTCCAGATACTTGACCAGCGCACGGATGGAATTGCCGTGGGCGGCGATCACAATGCGCTTGCCGGACTGGATCTGGGGGGCCAGGGTTTCGGTCCAGAAAGGCACGACGCGGGCCACGGTGTCCTTCAGGCATTCGGTCAGTGGAATCTGCTCGGGCTGCAGATCGGCGTAGCGGCGGTCACCGCGTTCGCTGCGTGGGTCGGTGGCTTCCAGTGCTGGAGGAGGAACGTCATAGCTACGGCGCCAGACCAGCACCTGCTCGTCACCGTACTGCTTGGCCATGTCGGCCTTGTTCAGGCCCTGCAGGCCGCCGTAGTGGCGCTCATTCAGGCGCCAGCTCTTGTTGACGGGCAGCCAGGTGCTGTCCATCTCGTCCAGTGCCAGCCACAGGGTACGGATGGCGCGCTTGAGCACCGAGGTGTAGGCTACGTCAAACTCGTAACCTTCGGCCTTGAGCAGCTGACCTGCCTTCTTGGCCTGGGCGATGCCGGTGTCGGTCAGGTCCACATCGGTCCAGCCGGTAAAGCGGTTTTCAAGGTTCCAGGTGGACTCACCGTGGCGGATCAGCACGAGCTTGTACATGGCTTCTTTCTGAGCAAAAACACAAATGGGAAAAGGCTAAAGCTCGCTATTTTAGGCTGTGGCTTTTCGTGCTGTTAAGGGTATTGCAAGGGGCGATGCCTGTGCCTCTAGAATTGCATGCTTTGCTTACCCAAGGACTGTCGTGAGTTTCATTGTTCAAAACTGGTATCTGATTTTGCTGGCCGTGGTGTCGGGCGGCCTGTTGCTGGTGCCTGCGCTGAAGGGCGCTGCCAGTGGCTCTTTGCAACCCAACGATGCGGTCATCAAGATCAATCGTGAAAAAGCCGTGGTGGTGGACGTGCGCGAGCCTGAAGAGTACGTCAAGGGCCACATCACCAATGCCAAGAACATTCCGCTGTCGCAGCTCGATGAGCGTCTGCCGCAGGTGGCCAAGAACAAGGCACTGCCTGTGATTCTGGTGTGTGAAAGCGGTGCGCGTGCCGTGCGTGCGCAGCAGCAGGTGCGCAAGCTGGGCTATGAAAAGGCCGAAGCACTGGCCGGTGGCATGAAGGCCTGGCGCGCAGCCAGCCTGCCTGTGACAAAGGCTTAAGACAGCTGGGTTGCTCCAACTGTCCTACCATTAAGGGGTCTAAGAGGCCCCTTTTTTGTGGGCGCTGTTTTTGCAAAAGAAAAGGATGACTTCCATGCAAGCCGTGAAGATGTACACCACCGCCGTCTGCCCCTACTGCGTGCGCGCCAAGCAGGTGCTCAAGTCCAAGGGTGTGGAGCAGATTGAAGAAATCCGCATCGACAGCGATCCCGCAGCACGTGCACACATGATGGAGATCACAGGCCGCCGCACCGTGCCCCAGATCTTTATTGGCGACACCCACGTGGGTGGCTGCGATGATCTGATCGCACTGGATGCCAAGGGCGAGCTGCTGCCCCTGCTCAACGCCTGATCTGTTGGTGCAGGTCTTTAGCCTGCATAATGTTTGCTGAAGTGCCCGCTGCTGCAGCTTTGCACAGTGGGCCTTTTTATGAATGCACGCTTTGCATCCAAGCGAAAGAAAGACCGAGACCATGTCCGAACAAGCAACCCCTGTTTTCCAAATCCAACGTGTGTACCTGAAGGACGTATCGCTGGAGCAGCCCAATTCGCCCGCCATCCTGCTGCAGCAGGAGCAGCCCAATGTGGACATTCAGCTGGGCGTGGAAGCCACTCCCGTGGCCGAAGGCATTTTTGAAGTGGCTGTGACTGCCACCGTGCAGACCAAGATTCAGGACAAGACCCTGTTCCTGGTGGAAGCCAAGCAGGCTGGCATCTTCGAAATCCGCAACATCCCCGAAGAGCAGATGGGTGGCGTGATTGGCGTGGCTTGCCCCCAGATCATCTATCCCTACCTGCGTGGCAACGTGGCTGACATCGTGACCCGCGCTGGTTTTCCTCCTGTGCACTTGGCCGAAATCAACTTCCAGGCCATGTACGAGCAGCAGAACGCCGCTGCCGCTGCACAGGCTGAAGGTTCGGTGCAGTAAGCTGTTATCTGGCGGTGCCCGGTGCATGCTACAAAAGAGGTCCCTTTGCAGGGGCCTTTTTTTATGCCTTTTTAGCCTCTAAGGCTTGATAGATAAGCGCTAGTAGCTATGAATTTGATTGTGATTGGTGCCGGTGCCTGGGGCACGGCCCTGGCCATTGCGGCGGCACGCCATGCTGCAGGCCATCAAGTGAGCCTATGGGCACGCAATGCGCAGCAGGTGCAGGAGATGCAGGCAGCGCGCAACAATGCCCGCTATCTGCCGCACATGCCCTTTCCCGAGCGGCTGCAGGTCAGCGCCGCACCGCTGGGCGAGGCGGTGCAGGGCATGGATCTCATCATTGTTGCCACGCCCATGTCTGCGCTGCGCAGCACGCTGCAGACGCTGGCCGAGGCACAGGTCAGCGCACCCGTGGCCTGGCTGTGCAAGGGCTTTGAAGCGGTGGCAGCAGGCAGCAGCGGCGTGGGCCTGATGCCGCATGAAGTCTGTGCCCAGGTAGCGCCTGGTTTGCTGGCCGGGGCCTTGAGTGGCCCCAGCTTTGCGCAGGAAGTGGCGCGTGCGCAGCCCACCTGTCTGGTCGCAGCGAGCGCACATGCGGCGGTGCGCCAGGCCTTGCTGGATGGTTTTCATCACGGCGCATTGCGCGTCTATGCCAATGAGGACATCGTGGGCGTGGAAGTGGGCGGCGCGGTCAAGAACGTGATGGCAATTGCCGCAGGTCTGTGCGATGGTCTGGAGCTGGGCCTGAACGCCCGTGCCGCGCTGCTCACGCGCGGTCTGGCGGAGATGACGCGGCTGGGTGTGGCACTGGGGGCCAAGGCGGAAACCTTTATGGGCCTGTCCGGACTGGGCGACTTGATGCTCACTGCCACGGGCGATCTCTCGCGCAACCGCACAGTGGGCCTGCTGCTGGCACAGGGCATGACGCTGGCGCAGGCCGTAGATTCGCTGGGCCATGTGGCTGAAGGCGTCTACAGCGCCCGCACCGTGGTGCAGCGCGCGCAGGCCGTGGGCGTGGAGATGCCGATTGCCGCGACCGTGGTCGATCTGCTGGACAGCAAACTCACACCCCAGGACGCGGTGCAGCGCCTGATGGGGCGCGACCCCAAAAACGAAAAGCTATAAAAAGCAAAGCTGCCAGCGCTGGATAAAAAAGGGTTTCAGATAGAAATCATTCTGAAGTCCTTATGAAACAAGCGCTAGCAGCTATCAAAACAAAAGGGAGCCTTTCGGCTCCCTTGGTGCATTCACAGCACGGATGGGCTTTACAGGCTCAGCTCCAGTGCCAGCAGCTCTTCCACGGTCTGGCGGCGGCGGATCAGCTGCACTTTGTCGCCATCGACCAGCACTTCCGCGGCCAGTGGGCGTGTGTTGTAGTTGCTGGACATGGACGAGCCATAGGCACCGGTGTTGTGGATCACCAGCAGGTCACCCACCTGTGCATCACCCAGTGCGCGGGGCAGTACCACGCCGCCGTCACCCTGCGTGAACACGTCGCCGGATTCGCACAGTGGGCCAGCGACCACGCTGTCCTTGGCGGCTGGCAGCACGCCCACGCCACGGCGCTGGATGTGCATGCCGTGGTAGCTGCCGTACATGCTGGGGCGCATCAGTTCGTTAAAGCCCGTGTCAACCAGGATGAAGTGGTTGCTGCCCGCGTTCTTGGTGGCACGCACGGTGCCCAGCAGCACGCCGGACTCTGCCACCAGGAAACGGCCGGGCTCCAGTTCCAGGCCCAGCTTGTGGCCCACAATGGCCTCGGCCTGCTTGCGTGCCTCGTTCCACAGGCCGAAGTAGTGCTCGGTGTCGATGCGGGCGTCACCTTCCTTATAAGGAATGGACAGACCGCCACCCGCAGAGATAGCCAGCAGATCGTGGCCATGGTCCTTGGTGCGCTTGACCAAAGACACCATGGCACCGCACACCTCCTGCAGGTGGGCGTAGTCCACGCCAGAGCCAATGTGCATGTGCAGGCCCGCCAGGTGCAGGCCGTGCTGGGCAATGGCGTCCAGCGCGGCGTTCAGGTCGGTGTGCCAGATGCCGTGCTTGCTGTGCTCGCCGCCGGTATTGGTCTTGTTGCTGTGGCCGTGACCGAATCCGGGGTTGATGCGCAGCCACACGCTGTGGCCCTTGGACACAGCACCCAGCTGGTGGAGCATGTCGATGGAACCAGCGTTCACGGGCACCTTGTGCTCCACCACGGTAGCCAGGGTGGCTTCGTCCATCACATCGGCGGTGAAGACGATGTCCGAAGGCTCGCCACCGGCCACATAGCCTGCTGCCACGGCACGCAGGATTTCACCGCGCGAGACCGCGTCCACTTTCACGCCCTGCTCACGCATGAGCTTGAGGATGTGGATGTTGGAGCAGGCCTTCTGTGCAAAGCGGATGGTGTCAAAAGCCTTGAGCTGGGCGATGCGCTTGCGGATGACAGCAGCGTCATAGACCCACAGCGGGGTGCCGAACTCGTCGGCCAGGTTCCACAGTTGTTCAGGGGAGAAGGAGCAGGACATGGCTTTACAAATCTCATAGCTGCCAGCGCAGGATGGACAAGCGCTGGCAGCAGTTATGGTGAATCACTGCCCGGATCTTCACGGTTTTGATGCATGCAGTCCAATGCTTGTTTTTCTATTTGTTATTCATTTCTGATATGAATCAGGCCAGAAACTCTGCGGCCATCAGTTGTAGTTCGCGCCGGACGGTGCCTGTTCATACACGGCCCACTGGCCCAGCACCTGCAGCTTGTAGTCCAGCGGATCGTGCAGCGTGTGCGTGCGTGCATTGCGCCAGAAACGGTCAAAGCCCAGATCGGCATGGGTGCCGCGTGCGCCGACCACATCAAAGATTTCCTGGGTCGTGAACAGGCTGGTGCGGTGGGCGATGACTTTGGCCTCAAACACGGCAATCGCGACTTCGGCACGGTCTTCGGCGGTGAGTGCCTCGCCCTTGAGCCAGGCTTTTTGCAGCAGATTGGCCGCGTGGTCGGCCATCAGGCTGGCGGCAGAGGTCTGGGCCTGGATATCCCCCATGCGGCGCAGCAGATAGGGATCGTCCGTGGCACGTTCGGCGGGGGAAGTCACCCATGGTTTGACAGAGGCCAGCGCATAGTCACGCGCTTTGTGCTGTGCGCCCTGGGCAATGCCTACAAAGAGGTTGACCAGCACCAGCTGCGCCATGCAGGTGCGCAGGCTGTGCCAGGCCGTCGTGGGCTCATGCACGTCACGCATGATCTGGTGGGCAGGCAGGCCTGTCTGTGCAAAGCTGACCGAGCCGCTGTCGGTCTGGCGCTGGCCCATGGGGTTCCAGTCCTCATGCACGGTGATGCCGGGGGCCGTGGTTTCCAGCACGCCGAGCACGGGCTGTGTTGCACCATCGACGCAGCCAGAGACCGTCATATAGCTGGAGCCACGTGTGCCGGAGCAAAAACCTTTGCTGCCGTCCAGCACATAGCCATCGGCGGCAGGCAGGGCCTTGAGGCGTGTGTCGCGCGGGTTGAGCGCATTGCCCCACCAGCCACGCTCTTCTACGGTGCGCGGCAGCCAGTGTGCCTGCTGTGCGCGCTTGCCATAGATCAGCACGGTGGCCACCTGCAGGTGGTGGAAGGCAAACACATGGGCCAGGGCGCTGTCCACCTTGGCCAGTGCCCGCACGTAGCGGTACACGTCTGGCCAGGGCAGGCCATGGCCGCCAAAGCGGGTGGGAATGGCCAGGCGCAGCAGGTCGGCATCGCGCAGCAGGGCTTTTTCGGCGGCCGCATGGCCGCCAGCGCGGTCACGCTGGGCGGCGGTCTTATCGAGCACGGGAAGCAGGTCTTGAAAAGCGTCAGAAAACATATAAGAGGTGGTGGGCAGAAATCATTCAATGGCAGATGGCACCGTCTTCCAGCATGGCGGCTTCGAGCAAGAGGGTACTGGTGCGGTGCTGCAGCGTCTGGTGCCAGGCATGGCTGCCCCGCCAGCGCCGCTGCATGGCTTGCAGCCAGGCGTCCTCAGTTTGTGGCGCGGCAGCAGTCTGTGCAGACCACGGGTGGCCCAGTGGTGCATAAAAGCGCCAGCTGGGCTGGGCCAGCAGACGGGCAATCAGCGCGGGGGATTCAGCCAGTGCATCGCACTGGCCGCTGAGAAATTCGCTGATGGCATGGATGCTGGAACGCGCCACCACAGGCTGCCAGCCACGTGCCTGCAGTGCTGCAGCAGGAGCGACGCCGGTGCCCATGCAGACACGTGGCGCGGCATCTGCAGCAGGCGCGGGTATGAATGCCGTCAGAAAGCGTGGCAGCCAGTTGTGCCAGACGGAGGGTGCCCAGGGGTGCCAGCGCGGCAGTTGCTGGCGCAGCACCACCAGCTGCAGCTGTGTGTCGCCATAGCCATGCAAAGCAGCAGGGCCGGTGGCAAGGGCGGCGTGTTCCTGCAGCTGCAAATCGGCTGCTTCCGGGGCCTGCAGTTGCAGCGGCACCTGCAGCTGGTCTGCCAGCCACTGGGCATAGGCCAGGTCCAGCACATCAGGTTCAGGGGGCAGGGGAGCATCAGGCAGCGAGGGCCGTGGGTAGCTGCGCACGGCTACCTTGAGCACACCTTGCTGCAGCACCTGTTCCTGCCAGGGGCTGCTGGGCGCGGCAGTCTGAAGGGCAGGTACGGGCTGCTGCCCGATCAGCAGCCACCACAGCAGAGGCAGCAGCAGTCCTGCAGCGACCCAGCACCAGCGGGGCTGGTGTGGGCGTGGTGATCGTGGCAGCGCGCGCTCACTCATGGAACTGCAGGCCGCTGCGCCAGCGGGTCAGGCGTTTTTCCAGCAAGGCCAGCAGGTAGTTCAGCGCCAGCCCCAGCAGAGCCAGCAGCACAATGCCTGCGTACATGCTGGGAATCTGGAAGATCTCCTGCGAGTTCAGCGTCAGAAAGCCCAGCCCGGCATGCGAGCCAATCATCTCGGCCGCCACCAGTGCAGTGATCGAATACGCGCCCGCTAGGCGGATGCCTGTGAAGATGGAAGGCGATGCCGCAGGCAGGATGACCTTGCGGAAGATAAAGCTGCGCGAAGCGCCCATGGAAATGGCCGAGTGGATCAGCAGCTTGTCTACCTGCTGCACACCGCTGATGGTGTTCAGCAGCACGGGCCAGAAGGCCGCCCAGAAGATGATGGCGATCTTGGACACTTCGCCAATACCAAAGAACAGCAGAAACACCGGAAACAGTGCCAGGGCCGAGATCTGGCGGAACAGCTGCAGCAGAGGGTCCAGGAATGCCTCAACGCGGCGGATCACGCCCATCAACAGGCCCAGCGCTACCCCTGCCGCCACGGCCAGCAGCAGACCACTGGCAGAGCGCTGCAGGCTGGCTGTCACATGCTTGAACAGCTGACCGCTTTCCATCAGCTGACCAATCGCCTGCAGGACGTGAGAAGGTGGGCTCAGAAAGGCTGAGCCCACAATGCCCAGGCGCGGCAGCAGTTCCCAGACAGCGAAAAAAACGATCAGGGCTGCACTGCGCTCCAGCCATTGCCGGGCGGTGCGGCGGTGGCGCTGGATAAAGCTGGGGCGGGCGGTGGGGGCCGCTTCTTGCTGCGGGACTGTGGAAACCGTAGAGCTACTCATATCGCAAAACCTCGCAAAGCCAGTTGAAAGTCCGGGGCGGTAGGTACCACGGGGGCCAATGGGCGCTGGTGGTGGCCAGTGGCAAAAGCCACTTCATCGCGCAGCACGTCCCAGGCTTGTTCACGCAGCTGCACAAATTGGGGGCTGTGGCGGATTTCTGCCGGGCGCGGGCGTGCCAGAGGCACATCGAGAATGGACTTGATGCGCCCCGGGCGGTGCGTCATGACCGCGATGCGGTCGGACAGGTAAATGGCTTCATCGAGGCTGTGGGTGATGAAGACGATGGTCTTTTTGTGGGCCTCCCAGATGCGCAGCAGCTCGGCCTGCAGGATTTCGCGCGTCTGTGCATCGAGCGCGGCAAAGGGCTCATCCATGAGCAGCAGATCAGGCGAATATGCGAGTGCCCGCGCAATCGCCACACGCTGGCGCATGCCACCCGAGAGCTCATGCGGATAGCGGTGAGCAAAGCCGGACAGGCCCACAAGGTCCAGGAAGTGCTCGGCCGTTTCCTTGCGTTCGCGCTTGGGCACTTTGCGAATTTCCAGCCCCATTTCGATGTTCTGCAGCACCGTGCGCCAGGGAAACAGCGCATAGCCCTGGAACACCACGCCCTGGTGCAGATTGATGCCTTCGGCAGGACGGCCATCGATGGTGATGCTGCCACTGGTCTTGTGCGCCAGCCCGGCCAGCACGTTCAAAAAAGTGGACTTGCCGCAGCCAGACGGGCCGAGGATGGTGAAAAACTCACCTTCGCGGATGTCCAGGTTGAAGTCCTGCAGGGCTGAGATCTGCTGGCGGCGGCCCTTGTCGTCTTCAATGGCAAAGTCCATGCGCACATCGCGTGCCTGAATCTTGATGGAGGTCTTTGATTCGGCCGGTACGGAAAGACGTGCGTTCATGCCTGTGCCTCCTTGGCAAAGGGGTTGAAGGCGTTGGTGTAGACATCCTTGACCGATACCTTGCCGGGCTGCAGCTTGCCTTCGCGTTCCAGCACGTCGATGTAGTACTGGATCGGGGGCTCGGTGATGATCTGGTCATCCACGTAGGCATAGCGCTCCACGTGCTTGAGGTCCATGCCCAGGCGCTCGGCCGTGTACTGGCGCGCTTCATCGGGGTTGGCGTTGACCCAGTTGCCCGCTTTGGCGATGGCCGTGACCACATCGCGCACGGCTTGAGGATGCTCGCGCGCAAACTTGCCGTTGACGCTGTAGGGCGACATGCCACCCAGGCCACGGTCGAGGTCATAGTCGCTCCACAGGCGCAGCAGCTCGGGATTGGCTTCGGCACCGCCGGAGTGTGGCGGGTGGATGATGGCCAGATCCACGCTGCGGCCCACCACCGCCTGCTCGTTCTGGTTGTCTGGCACGACCAGGAAGTTGATGCTGTTCACATCCACGCCGTGTTCACGCAGATAGGTCTTGGTCACAAACTCCGCGCAGGCCCCGAAGCTGTTGAAGCCAATGGTCTTGCCTTCCAGGTCCTTGGGCGTGCGAATGCCGGAGTCCTTGCGCACAAAGTACTTCATGTGCGGCGCTTCTTCCAGCGTCTTGCTGCCGGCGGCAATGACCTTGATGTCTGCGCCTGCGGCAATGGCAGAAATCACCAGCGGCACCATGCGTGCGCCAAAGTGGATGTCGCCTGTGCCGACCAGCGGAATGATCTGCGGCGCGGCGACCTTGCCCACGTAGTTGGGGCGGGTGGACGTGCCTTCAAAGTAGCCGAGCCGGTCGGCCAGGTAGATGAGGTCAAACGACGGGTTGTCCGGGTAGTTGAAGGGAACAACCTGCTGGGTGCTGGCACTCTCTGCAGCAGCCGTGGGGGCACTGGCTTCGTCGCGGGAGCAGGCCGTCAGTCCCAGAGGCAGGGCAGCAGCAGTCAGCAGGTGGGTAAGGGCTTGGCGGCGGGTGGTCATGGGTGATGTCTAGGTGCAGGGGAAAGGTGATGCGCCGCAGTGCGCGAAGGCCCGCTGCGGCGCAGGGCTGCGATCAGAGCTTGGCCAGTGAGACTTCGGTGGACTTGATGAGCGCCACGACTTCGGAGCCCACGGTCAGCCCCAGGTCATCGACCGAGCGCGTGGTGATGACCGAGGTGACGATGCCCCAGGGCGTTTGCACATCGACTTCGGAGAGCACATCGCCGCGAATGATTTCGCTGACCTTGCCCTTGAACTGGTTGCGTACGTTGATGGCTTGAATAGACATAGGTGTTTCCTTGTGAAAGCGAGAAGAGGGTGGAAAAAAGAGAGGAATTAGCTTTGCGATGCGCGTGGCACGTAGTGGTTGGCCACGACCTCGCCAAATGGGCCATTGACGGCCGTGCCTTGCAGTTTTTGCTGGGTGGCCACAGGCAGCAGCGGGAACACCAGCTCGGCAAAACGGTGTGCTTCTTCGAGGTGCGGGTAGCCTGAGAGCACAAAGTTCTCAATGCCCAGCTCTGCGTATTCCTGAATGCGCTGGGCCACGGTCTGCGGGTCACCCACCAGGGCGGTGCCTGCGCCACCACGCACCAGGCCTACACCGGCCCACAGGTTGGGGCTGATTTCCAGATCGGCACGGCTGCGCTTGGTGCCGCCACCGTGCAGTTCGCGCATGCGGCGCTGGCCTTCAGAGTCCATACGGCCCAGTGCGGCCTGCGCCTTGGCAATGGTCTCGTCGGTCAGGTGGCTGATCAGGGCGTCGGCGGCAGCCCAGGCCTGCGCTTCGGTTTCACGCACGATGACGTGCAGGCGAATGCCAAAGCGCACGGTGCGGCCGTGTTTGGCGGCTTTGGCGCGTACATCGGCAATCTTGCGGGCCACCTCGGCAGGGGGCTCACCCCAGGTCAGATAGGCATCGACCTGCTCGCCTGCCAGCTCGTGTGCTGCAGCTGAAGAGCCGCCGAAGTACACGGGCGGATACGGTTTTTGCACGGGGGGATACAGCAGCTTGGCGCCTTTGACCTTGAGGTGCTTGCCGTCAAAGTCCAGCGACTCGCCGGTGTGACTGCGCGTCAGGATTTCGCGCCAGATGCGGATGAATTCGGCCGATTCTTCGTAGCGTGTGGCGTGGTCCAGAAAGACGCCATCGCCTTCCAACTCCGCCTGATCACCGCCTGTGACCAGGTTGATGAGCAGACGTCCCTCGGAGAGGCGGTCAAACGTGGCCGCCATGCGTGCCGCCAGCGCAGGCTGGTGCAGGCCGGGGCGCACTGCCACCAGAAACTTCAGGCGGCGGGTGACGGGAATCAGGCTGGAGGCAATCACCCAGGGGTCTTCGCAGGAGCGGCCTGTGGGAATCAGCACGCCTTCGTAGCCCAGGCTGTCGGTCGCAATCGCGATCTGCTTGATGTAGTCATGGGTCAGCGGACGTGCGCCAAAGGTGGTGCCCAGATAGCGGCTGTCACCGTGGGTGGGAATGAACCAAAAAATCTTCATGCTTGTCTCCGGTTGGGAATGAAAACGGTCAGTAAGAAACCGCAAGCGGGGTGGCTGCGGCGGTGATGGGCCGCGCCCACTGGCGGCGTGCCACAAAGCCCCAGGCCAGGGCCGTGGTGTTGAGTACGCGCCGCAGGTGGGGCGGCAGTGAAAGCTGGGTGTGTGCGGTCATGGGGATGGACTCCTTGACAAAAGCAGGCGAAGCGATGCCCTGCCGTGCATGGGCACAGGCATGCGTGTTCAAACAGGGGAGGGGGAAAAGCCGCTGATGGCGGCGAGGCGGGCTTAGACGCTACATCGCACCTGCGAGAAGTGCACGGGCGGAAAGTGCAGGTCTGCAGCCGGGAAAGCGGCGGGGCGCAGCGTTTCGGTCAGCAGCAGGTGGATGGCGTCATCCACGCGCTGTTGCAGTTCTGGGGTGATGTCTGCACTGCCATCGGCCTGCAGCAGCACCTGCACATCGGTGGCGTAAATGCCGGGCAGGATGTGCTTGGCACCGAGCGACTGCAGCACCGGGCGCAGCGCATAGTCCAGCGCCAGCATGTGGTGGGGGCTGCCGCCGGTGGCCAGGGGCAGCACGGTTTTGCCTTTGAGGGCGGTCTGCGGCAGCAGATCCAGCCAGATCTTGAGCGTACCGCTGTAGGCCGCCTTGTACACAGGGGTGGCAATCACCAGCACCTGGGCGCGCTCCACACGGGCTGCAGCATCCACCACCGCCGGGTGCTGGAACTGGGCATGCAGCAGGGCCTGAGCATCCAGATCACGCACCACCAGGTGGTCAGTGGCAATGCCCTGTGCCGCGAGCTTGCTGCCAACAACGTGCAGCAGACCGGCCGAGCGCGAATGCTGTGTGGGACTACCGGCAATCAAGAGAACAGACATACAGATTCCACCAGCCTGTGAAGGCCATCACTTCAAGGGGCCACCTCATGCCTGGCAGACAGTGCTTGCAGGCATGAGGTGGAAACTGGATGCAAGTGTTCTCGATTTTTTTATATGAAGGAACTAATCATTTTTTGATTGCATTCTCTGAATTTATCTAAATGAGTTTTCTTATTTTTATATGGAAATGAAATCTAAGTTTTGTTTGTTTTGGTTATGTGGTTATGTTGTATTTATATAAATGCAACTTGTTGTTTTAGTTAATAAAAATATATGTATCTTTGAATTTATTGGTTTTGAGGATAATCAGATGTACGTAGCATGGATCGGGTCAATTCACGGAGGAATATCACCATGTCCATGCTTTTCTGGAAAAAACCTGTCTTCATGCAGCGCATGCTGGCATTTATGGCTGCAGCAATGCTCTGGGCGATAGGGAATTCAGCCCATGCGCAGCAGAGCTCACAGCTGCGTATTGGCTATCAGAAATCAGCCAGCCTGTTTGTGCTGCAGCGCGCGCAAGGCAGTCTGGAGCAGAAACTTCAGCCGCTGGGCGTGCAGGTCAAGTGGGTGGAGTTCCCTGCTGGTCCACAGCTGCTGGAAGGTTTGAACGTCGGCGCCATTGACGTGGGCTTTGTGGGCGAGGCACCGCCCATCTTTGCCCAGGCGGCAGGCGCACAGTTTGTCTACATCGGCTATGACCCGGCCGCACCGCATGCCGAGGCGATTCTGGTGCCGAAAGACTCGCCCATCCGCAGCGTGGCCGATCTCAAGGGCAGGAAGGTCGCCTTTGGCAAGGGATCGAGCGCGCACAACGTGACCATCAAGGCGCTGGCTGCTGCGGGGCTCAAGCCCAGCGACATCACTCAGGTGTTTCTGTCCCCGGCCGATGCCACGGCAGCCTTCAATGGCGGCAATGTCGATGCCTGGGTGGTCTGGGACCGGTACTTTGCGATTGCCCAGCAGCGCTATGGCGCACGGGCGCTGGTGGACACCATCACCCAGCCGAGCCTGGCCTCCTCGTCCTACTACATGGCCAACCGCGACTTTGCCCAGAAGCAGGGGGCGCTGCTGGCGGAAATCCTGAAGACCCTGCAGCAGACCACGCACTGGGCCAGCGCCAACCGGGAGGAGCTGGTGCAGCTTGCTTCGCAGGACACGGGCCTGGACCCCGAGGTGTGGCGCACAGCCTATGGTCGTGCCAATCTGGACCTGCAGCCCATCAGCACTGCGCATGTGGCCCAACAGCAGCAGCTGGCAGACAGCTTTCATGCCCTGGGCATCATTCCCAGAAAGCTGCAGGTGCAGGAGATCGTCTGGAACTGGCAGGTTTGAGCGGTTAGTTTAAAAAAGAGAGCTGCCAGCGCTTATCTATCAAGCGCTGGAAGCATTTTTTTTATATGAAATGCTTGCGCAAGAGTCTTGTGCAGGATTCCGCCTCTGAAGCCGTCGCTTCTGGCTATGCTTGCACCATGCCCATGCGAAATCTCCCGCCCAACCCTGAGCGCATCAGTCATCGCCATATCGAAGTGTTCCGTGCCCTGATGCTTGCGGGCAGCGCAACCGGCGCGGCGCAGATGCTGTTTACCTCGCAGCCCACCATTAGCCGTGAACTGGCGCGGCTGGAGCAGCTGCTGGGCTATGACCTGTTCGAGCGGGTGCAGGGGCGGCTCAAACCCACGGCGCGCGCCCTGCGTCTGTGGGATGAGGTGCAGCGCAGCTGGGATGGGCTGGACCGCGTGGTCGAGCACGCCATGGCGCTGGGCCAGCCGCACCAGGCCAGCATCAGCGTGCTGTGCATGCCAGCGCTCAGCCACGCGCTGCTGCCCGGTGCGCTGGCGCGCATGCAGCGCACGCATGGCGAGGTGGCAGTGAGCGTGGCGACGCAGGATGGCCCGCTGTTGCAGGAGTGGATGAGCGCCCAGCGCTTTGATCTGGGGCTGACCGAAAGCGGTGACACACCGCCGGGCACGCGCATGGTTCACCTGCCTGCCATGGACGAAGTGGCCGTGCTGCCTGCCAGCCATCCACTGGCGGCCAGAGAGCGGCTGAGTGCGCGTGATTTTGAGGGCCAGCCCTTTATCAGCCTGGCGCGGGATGATCCGTACCGCCTCAAGATCGATTCTGTGTTTGCCCGGGCTGGTGTACAGCGCAAGATGCTGCTGGAGACGCTGAGTGCAGTGGCTGTGTGCGCCATGGTGCGCCATGGTCTGGGGGTGGCCATCGTCAACCCGCTGACGGCCAGAGCTTGCGTGGACGCTGACATGATCCTCAGACCTTTGGACTTTTCGATTCCTTTTCAAGTCCATATGCTGCTGCCCATGCACCGGCCAGCTGTGCCTGAAGTGGACTGGCTGATGAATGCACTCGAACAGGAGGCGCAGCATGTACTTTGAGTTTGCCGATTCCGAAGTGGCCCAATGCATCTGGGACGAAGGTCGCTTGCAGCTGCGCTTTGCCGCAGCCAGACTGCGGGATGCGCAGGACCCGCGTGCCGATGCCGTCTGGGCCCCCTTGCTGCTCCAGGCTGAGAACGTGGAACCATGGGAAACCGTAGAGCCTGCCGCCTGCATGGGGCGCCTGAACCGCGGGGTGGTGCTGCATGCCAGCCAGCGCATCCAGCAGCTGCCTGTGCCCTGTGAGCTGCGGGGCGTGGTCACCATGGAGCTGGAGTTTGCCCAGGGGGCAGTGCTGCGTCTGCGCTGTGACAGTCTGTCGTTGCACCCTGTACAGGGCGTGGTGACTGCGGCTTACCAGTGCTAGTCAGCGTGCGCAGGCAAGTGTTGCAGTCGCTGGTGCAGCTGCATGGCTTGCTCAAAACTGCACATCAGCTGCTGCATGGGGTGGCTGTCTGCTTGCCAGCCATGCAATTGCGCAAGCGCCAGGGCGGCGGCTTCAAAGCTCGATAGCTGCCCCGGTGCGTGTGCCTTGCGTATGGCATAGCGACCGGCTGGCACATCCTGCAGTGACAGACGTGGCAGCTGCTGCAGCCCAGGGTTCAGATACAGCATCTTGCGGCTTTTGCGCCAAGTGCCATCAATCACTACCAGCCGCAAAGTCTCTGGCTGAGTGAGCCAATGGGCAGGCAGCTCCGGCGCTTGCACCACGGGCAGCTGTGGGTCGGGCGGCGTAGGCGGGTAGAGCAGGATGGCGCGCACCTGCGCATTGCTGGCCTGCTCCGGCCATGGGGCATGCAGCAGTGCCTGCAGGGTATCGGCATCAAATACCTCGCCCACTTCCAGCCTGCTGCCAGGCAGGCACAGATGCAGCAGCCGCGCCGTGTTTTTGGCGTGGCCTGCCTCCATGGGGTGCTGCAGCACCAGCAGCTGCACACGGCTGTGCACGGGCTGCACACAGCTGCACAGACAGGCGCTGGCAGGACGCAGGCAGTGTGGACACAGAGGGCGTGAAGTCATAAAACAGTAGCTTTTGGCGCAGGTGTATCAAGGCTTTGCAGCGGACAAGAAATCAAGAGCGCAATGCGGCGAAAAACAAATGGCTTTGTTGCACTTTTGCAAAACAGGCATTGTGCACAGAGCCTCACGCCCGTCCGCCAACAGCGTGAAATGACCGGGTTACCCATGGATGTGGCATCCATCCAGATATTGCAGGATCAGGCAGAACTGTTTGCCCAAAAGCGCCTGTCCCTGCTCAAAGCACTGCAGATTGCGTAAAGCGCCCGTTCACTTGGTGACTTGTCCGCAGCAAGGCTTTGGCTGAACTGCGGACAAGGTGCTGATGTCCAGGTTCTGGCCTTCATGCACGCAATCCCTGGGCATGGCTGTGTCAGATCTCCCTGCACAAGCGGGTGTCTGCATGCACGTTTCAAGTTGGTCCTTGTACGTCATTGGATGACAGAGGGTGGTAGTGGCCGCCTGCATGTTTGTGCGAAATGGGGCAGCGATGCGAGGTGTCAGTCTTGGGCACGATAGGGATGTTCACGCTGCTGCTTCCAGCCTTGAGGAAGTCTTGGTATTGGGGCAGTGCGGACATTTCCAGTTTTCGCTCTGACCTCCCTCTCCCCTCCCTCTCCCCTCGAAAGCAGTTCCCTTATGAGCACGTCCATAGAAGACAGCCGCATGTTTATTGACCAAATTTTTACCGTTAGTGGTTTGCGCGCAGACCATTGGCGGGAGTTGCTGGCTATTGCACGGAGGTGGCAGACAGGCAAGGCAGAGGGACAGGACGTCAAAAACGCGTTGACCCTGCTGCGCGCCGTGGAAACCCTGCATGCATACCCAGGCCCACAGCTGATGACTGCGCTGGAAGGCTATCTGGATGCTGGGCAGAAAGAGGCATTTGTGGCGCTGGCCAGCCGGATTTCGTTTTCCATCGTGGCCAACTATTACAAGGAAGACGCGCGCGAGTGGGAGGTCAACCCAGATCTGTCACAGGCCAGGGCAGAGTTGCCGGGGGTGGCCCAGCATGGCCCACATCGCCCGTATTTTGAGGTGCTGATTGTGGCCCCTGCAGACAGCCCCCGTGTGGCACGCAACGTGCAGCTGCTGCGTGCCCAGCGGCGCGATCAGGACGAGTTCATCTACGAGCCCGTGGTGGTGGGCAGTTTTCAGGATGCTTTCAGTGCGATTGCGAGCAACAGCAATATCAACGCCGTGGTGATATTTGAAGGCATTGGCTTCAAGAGCCACTACCCCGTGCCACAGCTCGATCGCATGATGCGTGAGCTGGGCGTGGTGGAGCAGATCGATGATGAACACCTGAGTCTGCAGTTGGCTGCCGCCATCAGCGAGCACCGGCCGGAGCTGGACATTTATCTGATGTCGGACCGCCAGCCGCAGGACATTGCCAGCGACCCACGCTCTACCCATGTGCGCCGTGTGCTGTATGCGGTGGAAGAGCCGATTGAGCTGCACCTGTCCATTCTGGAAGGCATTCGCCAGCGCTACGAAACCCCGTTTTTTGACAATCTGCAGCGTTATGCGCAGCGGCCCATCAGCACCTTCCATGCGCTGCCTATTGCGCGAGGCAAATCGGTCTTCAAGTCTGACTGGATCCAGGATATGGCCGAGTTTTATGGCCGTAATCTGTTTCTGGCAGAGTCGTCTGCCACCACGGGGGGGCTGGACAGCCTGCTCGAGCCCAAGGGCAATATCAAGCATGCACAGGACAAGGCCGCGCGCGCCTTCGGGGCTGATCACTGCTTTTTTGTGACCAATGGCACCAGCACCTCCAACAAGATGGTGCTGATGGCGATTGCCAAGCCGGGCGACATCATTGTGGTGGACCGCAACTGTCACAAGTCCCACCACTATGGTGCGGTGCTGGGGGGCTTGCAGCCGTACTACGTCGAGGCCTATCCCATGAAGGCCTATTCCATGTACGGGGCCGTGCCGCTGCGCCATATCAAGCAGGCCCTGCTGTCACTCAAGGCCCAAGGCAAGCTCGACCGTGTGCGAGCGGTGGACCTGACGAACTGCACGTTTGATGGTCATGTCTACAACACTCGCCGTGTCATGGAAGAGTGTCTGGCCATCAAGCCGGATCTGGTGTTTCTGTGGGATGAGGCCTGGTTTGGCTTTGCCCACTGGTCACCTTTTCTGCGCCCTCGTACGGCCATGGGCGGAGCGGCCAGTATTGAAAAATGGCTCGAGACGCCAGAGGCACTGGCTGCCTATGAAGCACAGCAGGCCCAGCTGGGGACGAACCCTTCCATGGAGACTTTGCTGAATACCCGCCTGGTGCCAGACCCGCGCCAGGTGCGACTGCGTGTGTACCAGACCAACTCCACGCACAAGTCCATGTCAGCCATTCGCCAGGGCTCCATGGTGCTGGTCAAGGATGTGGACTTTGAGTCGATTGAGCCGCAGCTGCACGAAGCCATCTTTACCCATGCCACTACCAGCCCCAACCAGCAGCTGATTGCCTCGCTGGATCTGGCACGCCGTCAGATGGAGCTGGAAGGCTATGGGCTGGTCAATAACGCGATTCAGGTGGCACTGGATATTCGCTACCAGATCAACCATCACCCGCTGATTTCCAAGTACTTCCATGTGCTGGGCGCAGATGAAATGATCCCTGCGGAGTTTCGCGCCAGCGGCTTCAAGGATTTTCTGGAGCCTGGCACGGTATGGAGCGATGCGGTGGTTGCCTTGCGTGATGATGAGTTCTTCCTCGACCCCACACGTATCACCCTGGTGTGTGGCACAGCGGGCTTTGATGGCACCCAGTTCAAGGGCATTTTGGCCGACCGCTTCGGGGTACAGCTGAACAAGACCTCGCGCAATTCGGTGCTGCTGCAGTCCAATATCAACAACACCCGCAGCGATGTGGCGCAGCTCATCCACGTGCTGCTGGAGCTGGCGACCGAGATTGAAACCCATCTGGAGCACGCCAGTGATGCTGAACGTCAGCGCTTTGCAGCACGTGTGGACAGCCTGATGCGTGATGTGCCGGAGCTGCCTAACTTCAGCCATTTCCATGCTGCGTTCCGCAGCGATGTGGGTGGGCAGCCTGCCGTGGAAGGCGACATCCGCCGTGCCTTCTTCCTGAGCTGGGAGCCTTCCAATATCGAATATGTGCCGCTGAACAGCGAGGAGTGTGACCACCGTCTCAAGGAGGGGCCGCCCATGGTCTCTGCCAAGCTGGTCATTCCCTATCCACCGGGCTTCCCGATTCTGGTGCCGGGGCAGGTGATCGCGGCAGACACCATTTCCTTCATGCGCAAGCTGGATGTGCAGGAAGTCCATGGCTATGACGCCAGCCGAGGGCTGCAGGTGCTGCGTCTGGAGGACGCAGAAGCAGGTGGGGCCAAAGCTTAGTCACGCATTGACAGGGTCATGCCCCGACATGCTGTGGGCATGGCCGAGATCGCAATCTTGAGGGAGTCAGCCATGATGCATATGTGGCAATGGTTGGTGCAGACACTGCAAGCCCATCCGGAACTGGCAATTTTTCTGACCCTGGCCATGGGTTACTGGGTGGGCGCATTGAAGCTGGGTAGCTTCAGTCTGGGAGCGGTGACAGGCACTTTGCTTGCAGGGGTGCTGGTCGGGCAGCTGGACATTGAGATCTCCGCGCAGATCAAGTCCGTGTTCTTTGTCATGTTCCTGTTTGCCGTGGGCTTTGGTGTGGGCCCGCAGTTTGCGCGGGGCATTGCCAATGATGGAATACCACAGGCCATTTTTGCGGTGGTGATTTCCTGCCTGTGCTTGTTATCGGTCTATATCGCAGCCTATGTATCTGGCTATGGACCAGGACTGGCGGCAGGTTTGCTGGCAGGTGCGCAGACGATCTCGGCATCCATCGGCCTGGCGACCAATGCCATTGGCAAGCTGGATCTGACGCCCGATCAGGTGCAGCAACAGCTGGACCTGATTCCCGTGGCCTATGCCGTGACCTATCTGTTTGGTACCGTGGGCACTGGCTGGATCATTGCTTTTATCGGCCCGAAACTGCTTGGCGTGGATCTGGTGAAGGAGTGCAAGCGCTACGAGGCAGCCATGTCTGCGGGCAACGCGGAGGGTAATCTGCACACTGCATGGCAGCAGTACATCATCCGCGCTTTCCGGCTGGAAACGCCGGGCCTGATTGCCGGCAAGACCGTGGCTGAAGCTGAGGCCAATGCCAACGGGCGCCTGTTTCTGGAGAATCTGCGCCGTGACGGCAAGATCATTGCCTTTGATGAAAACACGGTGCTGCAGGTCGGCGACATCGTCGCCGTATCTGGCAAGCATGAGGCTCTGGTGGAATGGGCCTCGCGTGCGACAGAGGTTTCAGATGCCGAGTTGCTGAACATCCCCATCGAGGTGGTGGATGTCTATGTGGCCAGCAGCCGTGCCGATGGCAAGACGCTGATTGATCTGGCCAACAGCTCGGTGGCTCGGGGCATTTATGTCACCCGCATCCGCCGGGGCTCCATGGGGGTGGACATTCCCGTACTGGCTCAGACCAAGCTCAACCGCGGCGATATTGTCAGCATTCGTGGCACGCAAAAGCATGTGGATGCGATCACCGAAGAGTTTGGTTATGCCGACCGTCCCACCGATGTGACCAGCATGGTGCTGGTCGGGCTGGCGATTGCCATTGGAGGCTTGCTGGGCGCGATTGTGGTGCCGGTAGAGGGCGTGCCCATCACACTGTCTTCTTCAGGTGGTGCGCTGATTGCGGGACTGGTTGTGGGCTGGGTGCGTAGCTTTTTCCCCAAGATTGGGACCGTCCCCAGCTCCACCCTTTGGTTCATGAACTCCGTGGGGCTGAACATCTTTATCGCCGTGGTAGGCATTACAGCGGGGCCGACCTTTATTGCGGGGCTCAAGCAGGTGGGGGCAGAAATCTTCCTGTGGGGGCTGTTTGCTACGGGCGTTCCCATGTTGCTGGCCCCGTTGATTGGCAAGTACATCTTCCGTTTTGACCCAGCCATCAACCTGGGGTGCTGTGGTGGTGCTCGCACCAGCACGGCTTCCGTGGCCATGGTGGCAGATGTGGCCAAGAGCAATGTACCCATGCTGGGCTATACCGTGCCTTATGCCGTCAGCAACACCTTGCTGACGCTGTGGGGCATGGTGATAGTGCTGATGGTCGGCAAGTAGGGCCAGCAATCGACAGCCTACCGTGAGCTGGATGGCTGGTGGTGGCTAGCTTACAGCTTGCCCTTGAAATAGCTGGGCTTGTCCATGTCCACAATGTCCACGCTCAGCTGCACATCCAGAGTAGGCTGTGCCGGAATCTGCGTCTTGAGCACAGCCGCAATGCGGTCCGAGAGTTCCTTTTTGACCTCGGCCGTGCGGCCTGCCATCAGGCGAAGTTCCACGTGTGCAAAGGCGCGGCCCGCGCTGTTCAGGCCAATGCGGTAGTTGCTCTGGCTGGCAATGCGGGTTTTGACGTCGGCCTCGTCGGTGACGGTGGGGTGATGGCATACCGCCTGGTTCAGCGCATCCATCAGTGCGCCTTCGTTCACGCCTTGCAGGTTGCTGCTGTATTCCACGTACATATGGGGCATGGTGTATCTCCTCAAGGAAAAGCTTGATAGAGCACATTGTGCCTGAGTGGCAGTGTCTCAAAGGAGGCGGATTCAGTCCTGTTCGTACAGGGTGGCTTCGGCATCCAGTACGGGGCTGGTTTCAGCAGGACGGTAGGCCAGGCGCACGTAAATAGGTGCGTAGGCTTCGGCCTGGGTGATTTCAATCAGCGTTTCCTTGCCCAGCTCCAGCAGTGCGATAAAGGTTACGACCAGCACCGTGGCCCCTTTTTCGGGCTCAAAAATGTCTTCAAACGGTACAAAGCGTTTGCCCTGCAGCTGCTTGAGGATGTGGCTCATGTACTCGCGCACACTGAGCTCTTCGCGCGTGATGCGGTGGTGCTGCACCAGCTTGGCCCGCTTGAGAATGTCGCGCCAGGCAGAGCGCAGGTCCAGCGGGCTGACATCGGGAAAGCGCGGCTGCAGGCTTTGTTCGATATAGACCTGCGCCTTCAGAAAATCACGCCCGTACTGCGGCAGTTCATTGATCTGCTGCGCGGCGAGCTTCATTTTTTCGTATTCCAGCAGACGGCGCACCAGCTCAGCGCGCGGGTCTTCGGCGTCTTCCTCGCCTTCCTTTGTCTTGGGCGGCAGCAGCATGCGCGACTTGATCTCGATGAGCATGGCTGCCATCAGCAGATATTCCGCTGCCAGTTCCAGATTGCGGCTGCGGATTTCTTCCACATACTGCAGGTACTGCTGCGTCACCGCCACCATGGGGATGTCCAGGATGTTGAAGTTCTGCTTGCGGATCAGATACAGCAGCAAGTCCAGAGGGCCTTCAAAGGCCTCCAGAAAGACCTCCAGCGCATCGGGTGGGATGTAGAGGTCATTGGGCAGCTTGAACAGTGGTTCACCGTACAGGCGCGCCAGTGCTACCTGATCGACCACTTCGGGCATCAGGTTCGGATCTTCCGAGGCTGCGGTATCTGGCAGCTTGGTGCTGGCGTTGTCGGTAGAACTTTCGCTCATGCGGCTTTAGAAAGAAGAGCGCCCAGCGCTTGATAGACAAGGGCTGGGCACTAAAAACACCAATAATGTGCCTTTAGTTATTGGTCTGGTACACGTAGGGCTTTTGGGGAACGTTGGCCTTGGCAGCTTGTGCCTGAGCCTCGTAGTTCACCTCCTTGTCCCACAGCAGAGAGCGGCCTGCAAGCTGCTGGGCTTCCAGCTCGGGCTTGGCCTGCTTGAGCTGGTTCAGAAAATCGGTGGTATCGGATGTGTAGTGGGGGCGAGCAAAAATGGACATGGACTGTTAACCTCTCAGGACTGAAGATTCTATCCCCCGACATTACTCATGCAGCTTTTTCACCGAATTACTGCGGCATGTGCTGCCGTAGCCACAACTTTGCTGGGGCTGGTGGCCTGTGATCAGCAGCGCATCAATGCCCTGGAAGAGGGGCTTTCCACGGAAGCCGATGTACGCAAGGCTTTTGGTGAGCCGGAAACCATCTGGCCAGAGCCAGGTGGGGCACGCATTTTTGAGTATCCGCGCCAGCCCATGGGCCACCAGAACTACATGATCACCATTGGCCCGGATGGGGTGATGACAGCGCTGCGCCAGGTGGTTGCGCCCCATGTGTTTGAGCAGATCAAGCCCGGCATGACGCAGGAGCAGGTGCGCCGCATGCTGGGCAAGCCAGCGCAGCGCATGACCTACAACCTCAAGCAGGAAACGGACTGGGACTGGAACTGGATCGACCCACCGAACCAGGAGATGGAGTTCACGGTCACTTTTGGTGCCAGCGGTACGGTCAAGCACACGGCCAGCCGCTTTAAAAGGCCACAGGGCGACCGCTGATGTGGCTGGCCGCATACCTTGCGGCCAGGGGGACATGGTGTAATTGCTGCGTTGCAACAAGGTGTGTCAGCGCTTTTGCCAGGTGATGCGTTGTGTGCAAGGCGCCTGTCATTCGTATGTGAGTGACTGTGGCACGTTGATTGCTAGAGCCTTTGTTGCATAGATCCAGGCGGTGTGGCCACAAGCTGGCATCGCCCCAAACCGGTATTCGCCATGAGCATGAGCACCACCCCTTCCGAGTCTGAGCTAAGTTCTTCTGTTTCTTCTGCGCCCGCTTCTGCGGCCATGCCGGTGGTACGGCATGGCAAATACGAAGATGGTCAGGCCTTGTTTACAGGTTCCCTGTTTGTGGGCATCACCATGATGATGTTCAACCAGGCTGGCCTGCTCACCGGCAGTACCGCCGGTCTGGCCTTTGTGCTGCACTACGCCACGGGCTGGTCATTCGGCGCGATTTACTTTCTGATCAATCTGCCCTTTTACTGGTTTGCCTGGCAGCGCATTGGTAAAGAGTTCACCATCAAGACCTTTGCTTCGGTGGCCATGCTGTCGCTGATTACGGCATTTGGGCCGCATTTCATTCACATCGATTATCTGCACCCTGCCTTTGCCGCTGTGGCAGGCGGTCTGCTCATGGGCGCTGGCGTGCTGTTTCTGGCGCGACACAAGTCCAGCCTGGGCGGGGCGACCATTGTGTCGCTCTACCTGCAGGACAAGTACGGCCTGCGCGCAGGCAAGGTGCAGATGGTGATTGACTGCATCGTCGTGGCGCTGGCGCTGTGGATCGTGCCGTTGGACCGCGTGCTCTGGTCCATTCTCGCTGCTGTGGTGATGGGGGTGTTTCTGGCGGTGAGCCACCGCCCTGGGCGGTATAACGGTCGTTAGGGCGTGTTCACATCAACATTGGGTTCGCTGCCCCTGATTATGGAGATCACA
>ERZ1034913.40-NODE-40-length-131892-cov-8.480639_pt1 | contig 131892 bp, 99 predicted proteins | sample MGYA00520697_ERZ1034913 | MGnify/ENA primary metagenome ERZ1034913 (study PRJEB33766, sample SAMN09781786) | gut metagenome | biome: gut microbiome | host: Homo sapiens | place: Madagascar | study: EMG produced TPA metagenomics assembly of the PRJNA485056 data set...
CGTGCACGTTCTTGACGTTGACGCCGGTCTGCTGGGCGATCAGGAAGCGCAGACGAGCGGAGTCCAGGTTGGTGCCGGAACCGAAGATCTGGTTGGTCGGCAGGTCGGACAGCTTCTGGCACACGTGCGTGACGACGTCCACCGGGTTGGTGATGAGCATGTAGATGGCGTTCGGGGCGACCTTCATCATGTTCGGGATGATGGACTTCATGATGTTGATGGTCGCGCCGGCGAGGTCGAGGCGGGACTGGCCGGGCTTCTGACGGGCACCTGCGGTGATGACGACCATGTCGGCGTCACGGCAGATCTCAGGGTCATCGGAACCGTCGATGGAGACGGTGGGGTAGAAGCTGGAGCCGTGCTGCATGTCGAGGACTTCGGCTTCGACGTGCTCCTTGGCGATGTCTTCGAGGACGATCTGACGGGCGACACCGCGCTGGGCGGCGGCGAAGGCGAGCGTGGAACCGACTGCGCCGGCACCGACGATGGCGAGCTTTGTGGGCTTAATGGGTGAATCCACCATGTTTGCTAGACCTCTCTTAGCACAATGCCCCGTGTTTGGCGGGGTTCATTTTGACAACACACTTACTGTATCTACACACGATGACGTTTGCGCTGATTGCCGTAGTCATTATCGCCCCGAAGGCAAGGTGATTTGCGTCACATTGTTGTGAACGCTCACAGACATTGCGTCAGCGGCAATGGGTAGAACACTCAATCGACATCATGCCCAGCATCGATGTGATCGCTGCCATCACCGTCCGTCTCATCGATCGCCCTATCGACGATCTGGGCGGCGAGTCGGCGGTCCACATCCGCCTCGATCCATATGCCATCGGCGCGATAGTCGACGGAATCGACGTTGCCGTATTCGCGCACGCGCGACAGCAGCGAACCGGCGTCGTAGGGCAGCAGCGCAGACACGTGCACGCCCGGAACGGGCAGCAGCGATTCGATGCGCCGCAGCAGGTCGTCAAGGCCCTCTCCCGTGGCGGCGGACACCAGACTCGCCTCCGGTTCGAGCGCCGCCAGCCGCTCGCGTGTGGCCGCATCGATTCGGTCGATCTTGTTGAACACGACGACGCGCGGTATCTCCTCGGCCCCTTCGATGTCGGCGAGCACGTCGTTGACGGCGTCAATCTGCGAGAACGGGTCGGGGTGCGAACCGTCGACCACATGTAGGATGATGTCGGCTTCGGCGACCTCCTCCAACGTGGATTTGAACGCCTCGATCAGCTGGGTCGGCAGGTTTCGCACGAAGCCGACGGTGTCGACGTAGGCATACAGTCGCCCGTCCTTGGCCCGGGCTCGACGCACCGCAGTGTCGAGCGTGGCGAACAGGGCGTTCTCGACCAGCTCCGCGGAACCGGTGAGACGATTCGTCAGCGAGGATTTGCCGGCGTTCGTATATCCGACAACGGCGATGGTCGGCAGCCCGTACCGTCGACGCGAACCGCGCTTGACCTCACGGGCCGGGGCCATCTGCGCGATCTGGCGCCGCAATCTGGCTATCCGGCTCCGGATGACGCGACGGTCCATCTCGATCTTCGTCTCGCCCGGGCCTCGCGATCCGATGCCCGCGTCGGCCCCGGCCGCACGGCCGCCCGCCTGACGCGACAGCGACCCGCCCCAACCGCGCAGACGCGGCAGCATGTATTCAAGCTGCGCGAGCTCCACCTGTGCCTTGCCTTCACGGCTGGTGGCGTGCTGGGCGAAGATGTCGAGTATCACCGCGGTGCGATCCACCACCTTGACCTTGGTGGCATCCTCCAGCGCACGCCGCTGGCTGGGCGGCAGATCATCGTCGACGACGATGGTGTCAGCCTCGTTCACGGCGACGATGTCGGCCAGCTCGCGGGCCTTGCCCGAACCCACGTATGTGGCGGAGTCGGGCTTGTACCGATGCTGCAGCAGACCATCGCACACCACCGCTCCGGCGGTCTCGGCCAGTGCGGCGAGCTCGCGAAGCGACTCCTCGGCCTGAGCCGCGGTGGTGGTCATGCTGGACCACACGCCCACCAGCACCACACGCTCAAGGCGGACCTTGCGGTATTCGACTTCGGTGACGTCCTGCAGCTCCCCGAGACCCGCGACATGCTTGAGCTGGTTGCGGGATTCGCGCTCCTCCCACTCCTCGGCGTCCCGTTGCCCGACGTGCCCATCGCCGTTCTCGTCCAGCAGGACGTCCGACTGGTCGGCCAGCACACCGGTCAGCACCGGCTCTTCCTGTTCGCCCGGCTGACCGGCCTGATTCGCATCAACGGTATTCTGTTGGCTCAATGGCACCTCTGCTGTCACTCGTGCTCTCTGCTCGTCGTCCGCCACTCGGTATCCGTCACTCGACATCTGGCACTCGGCATCCGACACGAAACGCCCCTGCAGGCATGAACCACACCACGGTGGTCCGCATCGCAGGTGATCCGCATCGCATGCACGATGGTGAGTACGGAACGACGTTCTCCAAACGCTTGCCATTATCTGTGGATTGGCAGACAAGGCGTGCGATGAATCGGGAAGACGGTTTCGATGCGCTGGTACCGCTTCCGTGTTCCGTCCTCGCTGTTCGAGATCCGGCGGAACACGCCAACGAATCGATACGCCTGAATCCGCGTCACCGGGTCGGCGGACTTGGCGAACGTTATACGGATGTCATTGGGGTCGCCGTCGTCGCCGACCGGATCCACCAGATCGGCGTCCTCGTTGTATTCGTAGATATAGGTGCCGTCATCGGACAGCCGGTTGTTCCAACCGTTTGCCACGGCCTTACCGCCTATGGCGAGCTTCGGGAACCAGACTCGATATCGGTCGCCGTACCATTGGCGCATCACGCTGGGGACGAAACAGGATTCCTGAAATCTCTTGTACTCGGAACCGCACAGCGTGTTGACCGCGTCGGCGATTCGGGGAAAGCCGACGTCATCCGCAACGCTGACGGCGTCCCTCGTCTTGTAGAACTCCTTGCAATCGACGTAGGCTTCCGTCCACGGCGTGAACTCGTTCGCCTGCCTGCGCCGTTCGATCTCTGCACGTATCCGCCGCACGCAGTCGTCGATGGATCGCTCCACCTGCTCATACGATCCGGAAACATCCACATGCAACGCCCGATAGTCCTCGCCGCGAATCTGACGCAGCACGTCCGTGATGGTTATCTCGCGCTCGCGGTCACGTTCCCGTTGCCCTTGATGATAGGCCTCATCGCATTCCACCCCGATCATCGCCTGAGGAAAATACAGGTCCACGAACGACCGACGCCCGTCAGGCCACAACACCAGCTGTTGCGTGACCGGCTTGACATCGCCCATCGCCAACCGGTTCCATATGGCATTGACGACGTAATTCTCGTAATCCTTGCGCTTCGTCCTCGAAAGCGCACGAATCAGGTATCCCAGTTTATCCGTATCACTCATGATCCCATCCTTTCGCCATTGATGGCGGAATCCATCCGCCCGACAATTGCATTGTGCACCACGCAATGTCACTGCGGTAGATATCTACCGGATAATTGCGCCGGAAAGCATTCTCGAAGAGACGCAGCGCTCTCGAAGGCATAGGAATCCGCAGCCCTCCCCCGCTAACCATGCCTTTGACTATCATGGTTCCAAGTCGAAAGCCATCACTCATCTATATGCGGGAGAACGAATGAAAACGCAGCATGCCTCGGACGCCTCGAAGCGGGACGGGAACGCCACCGAACAGTATTTCGCCGCCGAACCGTCCTCCGAGGACGTTCGCCGTCGCATGAAGGTGACGCTGCGCGGGCAGGATGCCGTGGTCGAGGTGTCGAACGGCGTGTTTTCCGGCTCGCGCCTGGATCTGGGCACGTCGGTGCTGCTGCGCGAGGTGCCGGAGCCGCCGGAGACGGGGACGCTGCTGGATCTGGGCTGCGGATGGGGACCCGTGTCGCTTGCGCTGGCGTTCGCCTCGCCCAAGGCCGACGTCTGGGCCGTGGACGTGAACGAACGCGCGCTCGACCTGACCCGCGCCAACGCCAAGTCCAACGGCTGCGAGCACATCCATGCCGCGTCGCCGGAGCAGGTGCCGGCCGATCTGACGTTCGACGCGATCTGGTCGAACCCGCCGATCCGCATCGGCAAGGACGCGCTGCACGACCTGCTGATGACGTGGCTGCCGCGGCTCACCCCCGCAGGCGCCGCGTACCTGGTGGTGCAGAAAAACTTGGGCGCCGACTCGCTGATCCCCTGGCTCGCCACCGCGCTGGGCGACGATTATGAGGTGTCGAAGTATCATTCCGCGAAGGGATATCGCGTCATTGAAGTGTTGAGGAACAAGTAAACGGATGAAATTCACATATCCTTCCGAGCTGCCGGTCTCGGCGGCTCGCGATGACATCGCCAAGGCGGTGTCATCAAGCCAGGTCGTCATCGTCTCGGGCCAGACCGGTTCGGGCAAGACCACGCAGCTGCCGAAGATCCTGCTGGAGCTCGGCCGCGGTACGCACGGCCGGCAGATTGTGCACACGCAGCCGCGCAGGCTCGCCGCGCGAACCGTCGCCGAACGCATCGCCTCCGAAATGGGCGTCCATCTGGGCGACGAGATCGGCTATCAGGTGCGGTTCACCGACGAGACGTCGCCGAAGACCCGGCTGCGCGTCGTCACCGACGGCATCCTGCTGGCGCAGATCCAGCGCGACCCCCAGCTGCGGCAATACGACACGATCGTCATCGACGAGGCGCATGAGCGCAGCCTGAACATCGACTTTCTGCTCGGATACCTCACCGCGCTGCTGCCGAAACGTCGCGACCTGAAGCTGATCATCACCTCGGCGACCATCGATTCGGTGAAGTTTCAGGAGCATTTCGAGCATGCGCTGCACGAGAAGGTTCCAGTCATCGAGGTCTCCGGCCGCACCTACCCCGTGCAGGTCGTCTACGAGCCGCTGGGCACCGCGCCCGCGCTGATGCGGCACGTGCCCGGATTCGAGACCGGCGCGATGCCCGGCGAGGAATCGTATGCCGAACTGTCGGCGGCACCCTCCGACGGCGGCCGGGACCGTGGCTCATCTCGCGAACCCGACATGGACATGCCCACGGCGGTCGCCAGGGCGTGCGCGGAGCTCATCATCCATTCCAGCCATGAGCGCGGCGCCCGCGACATCCTCGTGTTCGCCTCCGGCGAGCGCGACATCCACGAGTTCGAGAACGCGCTGCGCCGCCATTACGGCCCGCGCGCCGACGACATGCGCCACCCCGACGCCATCGAGATCATGCCGCTGTTCGCCCGCCTGTCGTCCAAGGAGCAGCACCGCGTCTTCGAGCCACACACGCACCAGCGCATCGTCATCGCCACGAACGTGGCCGAAACATCACTGACAGTGCCGGGCATCCGCTACGTGGTCGACCCGGGCACGGCCCGCATCAGCCGGTATTCGAAGACCGCCAAGGTGCAGCGGCTGCCCATCGAGCCGATCAGCCAGGCGAGCGCCGACCAGCGGTCCGGCCGGTGCGGCCGTATCGCGGACGGCATCGCCATCCGCCTGTATTCGCGTGAGGACTACGAGACCCGCCCTCGGTTCACCGAGCCGGAGATCCTGCGCACATCGCTGGGTGCCGTGGTACTGCACATGCTGTCGGTGGGCGTCGCCCGTACGGCCGAGGATGTGACGAATTTCGGGTTCATCGACCCGCCGGACATGAAGGCGGTCTCCGACGGCTTCAACGAGCTGACGGAGCTCAAGGCGATCGGCCGCAAGCGCGGCGAGGTGACGCTGACGCATGTCGGACGGCAGCTCGCCCGCATCCCCATCGATGTCCGTCTCGGCCGCATGGTGATCGAGGCCGCGAAATCCAGCACGCCTGACACGTTGGCTGCCGTGCTGGTGATCGTGGCGTTCCTGAGCCTTCAGGATCCGCGTGAACGCCCGGACGAGGCCCGGGATGAGGCCGACCGCATCCACAACCGGTATGCGGATCCGTCCAGCGACTATCTGACCGCGCTGAACATCTGGGACCGTATCTTCCAGGCCGATGGCGAGCCGAGCAACAATGCGCTGCGCCGTATCTGCAAGAGCGAGTATTTCAGCTGGCTGCGCGTACGCCAGTGGAAGGACCTGGTCAATCAGCTGACGGAGATGTGCCGCGAACTCAAGTTCAAGGTCGGCTCCCCGCAGCCGGCCTCCCGCCCCGATCTGGCGGTACGCCAGCTGCCGATCAACCAGCAGGCGGCCCATTCGCTGTGCTGCTCGTGGGACGACCGCGGCATTCACACGTCGATGCTCTCCGGTCTGCTGTCGATGATGGGCATGCAGATCGTGCGCGAGCCGAAGGCCTCCGATTTCGCCGGTCTCAAGGGCGCGGCGAAGGCCAAGGCCATCAAGCGGGCTCAGAAGATGGCAAAGAACGACTATCAGGGCGCGCGAGGCACTCATTTCGCATTGTTCCCGGCCTCGGCCGTGGCCAAATCCACCCCGCAGTGGGTGATGAGCACGGAACTGGTGGAGACGAGCCGCCTGTGGGCGAGGTACAGCGCCGCCATCGACCCGGCGTGGGCCGAGCCGCTGGCCGGGCAGCTGACCCGCACCACGTATGCGGAGCCGCACTGGTCTGGTTCGCGCGGCTCCGCCGTCGCCACGGCGAAGGTGCTGCTGTACGGTCTGCCGATCATCTCGGACCGCACCGTGCAATGGGGGCGCATCAACCCCATGGAGGCCCGCGACTTCCTGATCCGGCAGGGCCTTGTCGAGGGGGACGTCCAGCAGCGGTTCAGCTATGACGATTTTCTGGCCCGAAACCGCGACATCCTGGACGAGGCGGCCGAGGACGCCAGTCGCACCAGGCAGGTCTCGCAGTCCGTCAGCGACGAGGACCTCTACGACTTCTACCAGTCGGTCATCCCCAATGACGTGACCTGCGTCGCCGACCTGGCGAAATGGTGGAAGCGCGAGCACGGCGAACACCCGCATCTGCTCGATTTCGACCCGGACAAGGTCGAACGCCTGTCATCGGCGGAGTCGGTGAGCCTCGCCGACTATCCGGACCATTGGCATGCGCTCGGCACGGACGGCCAGCCGATCGACCTGCGGCTCAGCTACATCTACGACCCGCACGACCCCGCCGACGGCGTGACCGTGCACGTGCCGCTCAAGGCGCTGTCCCGTCTGACACCGGAACAGTTCACATGGAACGTTCCCGGACTGCTCGACGAGCTGATCGTGGGGCTGATCAAGTCCCTGCCGAAATCACTGCGCGTGCAGTTCGTGCCCGCACCGGACACCGCGCGCAAGATCCGCGCATGGATAGACGACCGGTATCCGGCCCTGCCCGGCACCGGCACGTCCGACGGCCAGGGCCACGCATGGCCCGACCTGCCGCACGTGTTCACCCAGGCGGCGATCGACACCGTGGACGCTCAGATCCACCCGGAGGTGCTGACCGGCGAACTATGGGAGAAGCTGCCCGCCTACCTGCGGATGACGTTCTCCATCGAGCAGCAACTCCCCGCGCCGCGCAACGCACGCGGACGGCGGCATGCACGCGGCCCGGTGAAGGTACTGGGTTCGGGCAAATCCCTGACCGCGTTGCAACGGCAGTTCGCCGAACAGGCGGAGGCGTCCGCCCGGCGCATGGTCGAACACAAGGCGGAACAGGCCGCCAGCCAGGGCAAACTGGTCGAACAGGCCAACCTGCTGCACAAGGCCGGGGCGACGAGCGAGTCGCGCGCGGTGATGCTGTGGCGGGGCGCCCTGGACGCGCTGCGCATGCCTTCGGAGCGTATCTCGTCTCGGTGGCTCGGCGCCGAGGCGCTGATGCTCGCGTCGGCGCCATACCCCTCCACCAAGGCGCTGGTGGAGGACCTGCAGCTGGCCACCGTCAAACGTCTGCTGCCGAACATCGACACGCTCCCCGACGACGATGCGCTCGCCGATGCGGTGATGGGGGTGACCGAGGTCTACGAGGACACCGTCTACGCACTCGCCCATGATGTCATCGCCATCCTGCGCGCGTACGCGAATGTCGACAAGGCGACCTCCGGCAAGGCCGACCTGCCGATGCTGTCGGTGCTGCAATCGGTGCGCGAGCATATCGCCACGCTGGTGTTCCCCGGGTTCATCGGCGCGACGCCGCCCGCCGCCCTGCCGCGCATACCGAAGTATCTGGAGGCCGACCTGATCCGTCTCACCAAGGCGAAGAACGACAAGAACCGCGACGTGCGATGGGCCTGGGAGGCCGACGAGGCGCGACAGCTGGTCGACAAGGCCGTTCAGCGTGCCAAGACGGAGCCCGCGGGCCCACGCCATGAGGCACTGACGAAACAGGCCGACGACGCGCGCTGGATGCTGGAGGAGTTCTACGTCTCTCTGTGGGCCCAGGAGCTTGGCACCGCGAAGCCGGTCAGCTTGCAGCGAATCAAGAAAACGCTCGGCAAATAGCGCTGTGCGCGGCCTCTCCCCCGTCGCCGCGCACGGCCAGTCCGCGCATCCAACATATCCCCGCGCTACAATGACGGACGATGACAGCACGTAAGAAGCAGGGGAACAACACCGGGCGGACCGGAGGACGGAACAGCGGCAAGCAACGCAACCGCCGGCCCGGTACGGCCGCCAAGAAAAACATCAGGGGAAACAACACCAAAAACACCAGGCGCGGCACAGCGGCACGGTCCGCGAGCCGTCGCCCGAAGCCGAAGGCCCGACGCAACACGCTGCGCCGCTGGTGGAAGCGGGCTGGATGGCGCAGGCGCATCCTCGCGGTGGCGGGCACCGCGCTGGCGGCGGTGTGCGCCGTGGCGCTGGCGTGGGGCACCACCTCGTTCGTCGGACAGCGCATCGCGCTCGTGACGGCCGAGGAACGACAGCAGGATCTGGGCGACCGATACGGTTTCGACCCGGGCAACATCATCTCCGACGGCCAGTTCTTCAACGGCTATGCGATGAGCCGCACCGAAGTGCAATCGTTCCTCGATGAGCACGGCGGCGACTGCACCGGGACGGGATGCCTGAAAAACCGCACGTTCGACACCACGGACCAGCCCGATGACCGGTACTGCGACGGATACGACGGCGCCAAGGGAGAGACTGCGGCGACGATCATCGACAAATCGTCGCGATCATGCGGCATCAGCCAGAAAGTGCTGCTCACCGTACTGCAGAAGGAACAGCAGCTCGTCACCGCGAGCAAGCCGACCGACTTCCAGTTCAAGGCGGCCATGGGCCTGAGCTGCCCCGACGACAACGACTGCGACCCGCAGTACGCAGGCTTCTTCCGGCAGGTCTACGGCGCGGCGCATCGATACAGGTATTACGTGCGGCATGAGGCATCATACGGTTACCATGTCGGCAAGCTCAACTTCGTCAGGTTCCATCCGAACACGAGCTGCGGCGGCGCCAACGTGGTCATCGGCAACAAGGCGACCGCACTGCTGTACATCTACACGCCCTACCAGCCGAACGAGGCTGCGCTCGCCGCTGGAGCCGGGGAAGGAGACTCCTGCTCCAGCTACGGCAACAGGAACTTCTCGATCATCTACCGGGGATGGTTCGGAGACGCAAGGCACTGAGACGGCCATTGCCGGCCCGCATGCGGAACTGCGGCAGAAAACCGACCTTCGCCATGTGTCTGTAATGCGGCAGCACCGCGTAATTCGGCGCGAGCGCGCACAGGATGTTGCCAACGAGGAACACGCCGATCAACGTCAGATGGGTAGCGAACAGCGACACCAGATCGCCGACCGTGACCTCGGAGACCCGCAACCCGTGGGCGATGTCGGGCAGGATGCCCACGACCACGAAATCGCTCATGCCCAGCACGAAACTGGACGCGATCAGCGTGACGACCGGCAGCGTGAAGAAGCGTTCGCTCCCCTGCCGCCCACGGATGGCGGAACCGGACATGACCGTACCCCTGCTGTTTTTCTCTTCTTCCAGACGGAACATACATTAGCGGCACCTCCTGCCGCGCAAGGCCCCCGAGACACGCAGGAGACGCGCCGAAGACACACGGCCCATCATTCACCGGCGATTTCGACGGTCTTCACCTTCCGGCGCTCGCGCTGCACCGGCACGCCGCCTACAATGGGAGAAGACATGCATCACCGTGCGCGGCCGAGAGACAAGGGAACAGGCATGGGATTGTTCAGCAGGCATCATGACGACGATTATGTATCGCCGTTCGATGTGGACGATTCGCCGGCGTACATCAGCATCGATTCCCAGACCTCGCAGGTCGACGAGCCGGCGTATCAGCAGCCCAAAAGCAGCCGAATCAGCCCCGATGCCGATCGTCACCGACCGGCAGGCAAGCCGGCCGCCCCGAGCCCCGCAGACAAACCAGGCGGGCCGGCACGGACCGGAGCGGGCGACGCTCCCCTCAATCCGTCCTACAACGGCCATCCATATCGCGGCGACTACGGACACGTACAGTCCAAGAGCGACCGCAAACCCGGCGGAGCCACGAAGCGCCAGCGCCGATCCTGGGTTGCCGTCATCGCCATAATCGTGTTCGCGCTGGGATCAAACCTGGTGGATCATATCATCAGCGCAGGCGGCAGCAGCGACTCGGATGACTCATCGTACTCATTCAAGTCGCCCTCCCAAGACAACAAGCCGACCCGCGTGAAAACCGGCGAGACGACATCGTTCGACAACCGGAAGGCCACGGTCACCATAGCCAAGGCGACCACCGGCCCCACGGATCACGACGGGCACAAGACGGTGATCATCACCTACCATTGGAAGAACACCGGCGATGCCAATACGACCTTCGGGGAACTCGCCATGGACCTGCAGGTGTATCAGAGCGGCATCGGCCTGAACAAAACCTACCTGCACAGCCGCGGCGGCTCATCCATCGAAGGGTACAAGACGCAGTCGGACGACATCAAGATCGCCAAGGGCGAGGAAAGCGACGCGACCATCGCGTACCAGCTGAACGACGCGACGGGCGACCTGTACGTCGTAGCCAATCAGGCGACCCGCTACCATGAGGGCATCGTGTCCGCGTTCAAGGCACCGACCAGCGGCACGCAATACGAGCAGGTCCAGCCTGACGACATCGCTCCCGCCCCGAAAGCCGCCGAGGCGGAGAAGCGCAAGATGAAGCGGATCAGCAGCTACAGCGGGGACGCCCTCGTCTCCATCGACGACGTGACGACGGGCCCCGACGACTATCAGGGCCGTCACACCATCATCGTCACCATCACATGGGTGAACCAATCCGAGGCCAATGAGCCATTGTCCAACGCCGCGAAGCTCACCGTCACGCAGGACGGCTCCCAGCTGGAAATGAACTACTACACCGAGCCGCCGCTCCCACAAGGGTACGAGAACATGAGTTTCAGCCGTTCCGTCCAGCCGGGGGTCCTGGCCAGGGCGACGGTCTCCTATGTGGTCGAAGACCCGGGCCAGCCGGTCACGGTTCGCCTGTCCAGCACCTACGGGAGCAACGACATGGTCACCAAGAAGATGACGCCGCGCAAAATCGAGTGACCGCAGCGGCATCCTGCGGCGGTCGGTTCGGCAAGCAAAAACGGTGTGGGGATGATGGCCGGATCAGCAGCCATCATCCCCACACCGTTTCTTGTTTGCCGGCAGTCGGCCGGTTTCACGTCACGTCAGAGCTTGGGCAGGTACTTCTTCAACTCGTACGGCGTGACCTGGCCACGGTATTCGTCCCATTCCTGATGCTTGTTGCGCAGGAAATACTCGAACGCATGCTCGCCGAGCACGTCCGCGACGAAATCGGACTTCTCCATGATCTTCAGTGCGGCGTCCAGCGAATCCGGCAGCGGCTCGATGCCCATCGCCTGACGTTCGGCGTCGGTCAGCTCCCACACATCGTCGCTGGTCGGCTCGCCCAGCGTCATCTGCTGTTCGATGCCGTCCAGACCGGCGGCGAGCAGCACCGAATACGCCAGATACGGGTTCGCCACCGGGTCGAGTCCACGGAACTCCATACGCGCGGAGTTGCCCTTGCCGGGCTTGTACTGCGGGATGCGCAGCAACGCGGACCGGTTGTTGTGACCCCAGCAGATGTAGCTCGGCGCCTCAGCACCACCCCACAGTCGCTTGTACGAGTTCACGAACTGGTCGGTGACCGCGCAGATCTCCGCCGCATGATGCAGGATGCCCGCGGCGAACTGTCGGGCGGTCAGGGACATGTTGAACTCCTGGCCGGCCTCGTAGAACGCGTTGGAATCACCCTCGAACAGGCTCAGGTGCGTGTGCATGCCGGAACCGGGCGCGTCGGCGAGCGGCTTGGGCATGAAGCTGGCGTGGATGCCGCGCTCCAGCGAGATTTCCTTGACGACCGTGCGGAACGTCATGATGTTGTCGGCCGTGGTCAGCGCGTCGGCATACCGCAGGTCGATCTCGTTCTGGCCGGGACCCGCCTCATGGTGCGAGTATTCGACGGAGATGCCCATCTGCTCCAGCATGTTGACGGTGGCGCGGCGGAAGTCCATGCCCGGGCTGCGCGGCACATGGTCGAAATAGCCGCCCTCGTCGATTGGAGTCGGCGCCTTCGACCAGTCGGTCTGGTTCTCGAACAGATAGAACTCAATCTCCGGGTGCACGTAGAACGTGAAACCCTTCTCCTTCGCCTTGGCGAGCGCACGCTTGAGCACGTGGCGCGGGTCACCCAGGGACGGCTCGCCGTCGGGCGTGAGAATGTCGCAGAACATGCGAGCGGTACCCTGCGGGCCGCCACGCCACGGCAGTATCTGGAACGTGGACGGGTCGGGCTGCACGATCATGTCGTCCTCCGACACGCGCGTCATTCCCTCGATGGCGGAACCGTCGAAGCCAAGCCCCTCCTCGAACGCCGCCTCCAACTCGGCGGGCGCGATGGCCACGGATTTCAACGTGCCCAGCACGTCAGTGAACCACAACCGAATAAAGCGCACGTCGCGTTCCTCGACCGTGCGCAGGGCAAACTCTTGCTGCTTATCCATAATCCCTCATGGTTTCACGTCCGTGTTACGAGACTCGTTAACATGCCATCGGACACGCCGGGGCATCGCCGGAATGTCGCTCCCGCGTCGGCGTTATCGTGGAGCCATGAGCGAGAACCATCCCATCATCGATATGTCATGGCACATGGCCGACACGCCGCTGGGGCAGGCCAAGGCCGGCATCGCGCTGCGCAAGACCACACCGTTGGAGAGCCACGCCGACTGGAAGATCGTGTCGCACCGGCGCGACGTGATCGGGCTTTTGGAGGAACAGTCGGCGCAGCGGGTGCCGGATCTGATCCCGCTGAGGTACTACCGCATGAGCGATTCCGCGTTCACGTTCTACCGCGGCACCGCGCTCATCATGGCGAACGACCTCGCGCACACGCCGACCACCGGCATCCCCGTCCAGGCGGTCGGCGACGCGCATATCGGCAATTTCGGCATGTTCCGCTCCCCCAGCGACCGGCTCGTGTTCGACATCAACGACTTCGACGAGACGGCCACGGGACCGTGGGAATGGGACGTGAAGCGGCTCGCGGTGTCCGTGGAGATCTGCGGGCGGGCGAACGGCATCAAGGAGAAGGACCGGCGCAACGCGGTCGCACGCTGCGTGCACTCGTACCGCGACCATATCCGCCAGTTCTCGCAGATGGACTTCCTCGACGTCTGGTACGACCATCTCGACGTGGAGGCGGCGCTCGACCATTACGAAAGCACGGTGAACGGCAAGCGCAACCGCACGTTGCGCGACGCCGCGCTGCGCGCGTCGGTGCGTGATTCCGACCATGCGGCCGCGAAGCTCACCTATCTTGACAGCGGCGAGAAGCGGCTGCGGTTCCGCTCGAAGCCGCCGGAGCTGGTGCCGATCAGCGAGCTGCAGGACTATGCGGATCTCGGGGTGCTGCGGGAGAGGCTGGACGCACTGTATGACAGCTACCGGCAAAGCCTGTACGAGGACCGGCGTTATGTGCTGAACCGTTACCGGTACCATGACACCGCCCGCAAGGTCGTGGGCGTCGGCTCGGTCGGAACCCGCGCTTGGGTGTCGATTCTCACCGGACGGGGGCTTGACGACCCGCTGATGCTGCAGATGAAGGAGGCCAACGAGTCGGTCTTCGAACGGTTCGTCGGCCGCTCGCCGTATGTGACGCATGGCGAGCGTGTGGTGCAGGGGCAGAAGCTGATCCAATCCACCGCCGACGTGCTGCTCGGCTGGGCGAGTTTCGTGGCGGAGGACGGCCGGCCGCGCGACTATTACGTGCGCCAATTCTGGAACGGCAAGGGCTCGATCGACATCGATCATCTGAACGCGCTGGGATTGTCGGATCTGGGCCGCATGTGCGCATGGTGCCTGGCGCACGCGCATGCCCGCACCGGCGACAGCGTGGCCATCGCCAACTATCTTGGGGGCACCGACGAGTTCGACCAGGCGATAGCCGCGTTCGCCCAGGCGTATGCGGAGCAGAACGAGGAGGATTACTCCCTGTTCAGGAAGCTCATCAAGAAGGGCGAGCTCCCCTGCTCGAAGAAAAGCGGCGCGAAGAAGTGAGCAGGGGCCGCCGGCCGCCCAGCCGACGGTGACGGGCGGCGGGGTGGCCCCTGTCGACAGCCGTATCGGTCAGCGGGCGACTTCGAGCGCCTCTTCGAGCGTGAACGCGCGGGCGTACAGCGACTTGCCGAGGATGGCCGAGTCCACGCCGAAATCGGCGAGGATCTTGATATCGCGCAGGTCGTCCAGCTTGCTGATGCCACCGGAAGCGGTGACCTTGGCATCGGTGCGTTCCGCGACCTCGCGCAGCAGGTCGATGTTCGGGCCGCTCATCATGCCGTCCCGCGCCACATCGGTGACGACGTAGCGGGAGCATCCGACCGAGTCAAGGAACTTCATCGTCTCGAACAGGTCGCCGCCCTCCTTGACCCATCCGCGGGCGGCGAGCGTGTGGCCGCGCACGTCAAGTCCGATGGCGACGCGGTCACTGTACCGCTTGATGACCGAGGCGGTCCATTCGGGGTTCTCCAACGCGGCGGTGCCGATGTTCACGCGGGCCGCTCCGGCCTCCAGCGCGGCGGACAGCGAGTCGTCGTCACGCACGCCACCGGACATCTCGATGTTGACCTTGTCGCCGAGCTCATGGACGATCTCACGCAGCTGCGCGCGGTTGTTCCCCGTGCCGAACGCCGCATCCAGATCGACGAGATGAATCCACTCGGCGCCGGCCTCGACCCACGTGCGGGCCGCTTCGAGCGGGCTGCCGTAGTCGGTCTCCGAGCCGGATTCGCCCTGGCGTAGGCGCACGGCCTTGCCGTCGCGCACGTCGACCGCGGGAAGCAATGTGAGTGACATGGTTGTTCTCCTTTGGAATCGTTGAAGTCGTTGAGGCTCGGGGCCCGTCGTCCGCGTTGCCGGGTGAGTCGGGGGTTCCCGGCCGCACCGGCTGGTCATGCCGTTCAGCCGGCTACTTCGAGAACGTGCCGACCCAGTTGCGCAGCAGCTGTTTGCCGGCGTCGGCGGACTTCTCGGGGTGGAACTGGGTGACCGACAGCGGGCCGCGCTCATAGGCGGCAACGAACCTGCTACGGCCATACGTGCACCACGTGATATGCTCGTCGCCGCCCAGATCGACCTGCTCGGCGCTCAGATCCTTCGCGGTGGCGCTCATCGCCGCGTAGGAGTGCACGAAGTAGAACCGTTCGTTCTCCACGCCTTCGAGCAGCGCGGAACCGGACGGCGCCTCGACCGTGTCCCATCCCATGTGCGGCACGACATCGGCATCCAGCAGATCGACGGTGCCGCCGATCAGTCCAAGTCCTTCGGTGGTGTCTGCGTGCTCGTTGCCGCGCTCGAACATGATCTGCTCGCCCACGCACACGCCCAGCACGGGGCGGCCGGCACGCAGACGGTCGAGGATGACGCGGTCGCCCGACACCTCGCGCAGGCCGGTCATGCAGGCGGCGAACGCGCCGACGCCGGGCACGACCATGCCGTCCGCCTCAAGCGCCTGCCGGTAGTCGGAGGTCAGTGTCGTGTCAAGGCCGAGATTGGCGAGCGCACGCACCATGGAACGCACGTTGCCGAATCCATAGTCGAATACCACCACCGATGTCATGTCGTCTCCTTCAGTCTGAAAATCCTTGGCTGCACGGGCACGGGCGGCGTCCGCCGGCCGCCCGATTATTCGATGCGCGACGAGCCGCGCCCGAACTTCGTGTGTTCCGCGATGACGGCCATGGCCTGGTCATGGTCGAGATCCGCGGACTGTTCGACTTTCATGCCGGTGCCGATCAGGCCGTCCTCGTCGGTGATGCCAAGCAGCAGATCCTCCACGAACGGCGCCGTCGATGTGAACAGCAGCGGCGGGGCGATCGTCTGCCCCGGCTTGCCTTGCAGATAGACAGTCGCCTCCAACTTGTCCGCACGGTTGACGGCGAGCACCAGCGACATGCCCGACACGACGATGGTGAGGTCGCGTGCCGCGACTTCGGGCCCGTCGCCGTCAAGGTTGCGCAGGATGGCCACGGCCCCTTCCTCCGATCCGATGCAGTCGGCGGACACGTCCGACAGCTGGCAGAACGCGGCGAGCAGGCGGGCGGACGCGATGCGCGTAATCAGCACGGCGGCCTTCGCCTTGTTGCCCAGAAGCCCTTGCAGCTCGTCGTCGAACGCGGTCGCGGTGTCGGCCTCCTGTGTCTGACCGGAATCCGCGGCTCCCGCATCGTCTGCGGGGCTGTCGGCCGCGGCGTCGTTCGCCGGTTCGCCGGCAGCCGCGTTCGAATCGCGGAATTCCTTCTCGAATCCGTCCAGCGCGGCCTCAAGTTCCTCGTCGCTGAAATGGATGTCGTCGTCGAAACCGTCGTCTCCGCCGTGCCTGTCGTCGTTGCCGCTCATCACAGTGCGCCCTTCGTGCTGGGGATCAGGCCCTGGATGCGCGGATCCGGCTCGACCGCGAAGCGCAGCGCCCGCGCGAGCGCCTTGAATTCGGCTTCGGCGATGTGGTGGGGGTCGCGGCCGGCGAGCACCTGCATGTGCAGGCAGATGCCGGCGTGGAAGGCGATGGATTCCATGACGTGGCGTACCAGGGAGCCCGTGAAGTGGCCGCCGATCATGCAGTATTCGAAGCCGTCGGGTTCGCCGGAGCACACGCAGTACGGACGGCCGGAAATGTCGACGACGGCCTTGGCGAGCGCCTCGTCGAGCGGCACGGTGGCGTCAGCGAAGCGGCGGATGCCTCGCTTGTCGCCGAGCGCCTGCTTCAACGCCTCGCCGAACACGATGGCCGTATCCTCGACGGTGTGGTGCACGTCGATGTCGGTGTCGCCGTGCGCATGAATCGTCAGGTCGATGAGCGAATGCTTGCCGAGCGCGTTCATCATATGGTTGTAGAACGGCACGGAGGTGTCGATGTCGGTCTTGCCGGTGCCGTCAAGGTTCAGGCTGAGTTCGATGTGCGATTCGCTGGTCTCGCGGACGATGTGCGCGGTACGCGCCATGATGTGCTCCTTGGTCCTTGATCCTGATATGTCCCGATAAGTCCCGGCTTGCCTGCCGGCCAGTGTGCCGGTCGGCGGTCGCCGACGACGGGTCATGACGTTGATGGTCGCGCGCGCCGCTGGCGTTTCGGGAGTTGTTATCTGCTTTCTACAATACGCAATGCTTCGGTCAGCGCGTTACGGAATTGTTCCATCTCCTTGTCGGTGCCCATGCACATGCGCAGCCAGCCGTCCGGACCGACCACGCGGATGAGCACGCCGCGCCTGAGCAGCTCGTCGAAGATGGCCTCGCGGTCGTCGAAATGCCCGCCGAACAGCAGGAAGTTCGAACCGGACTCGGCCACTTCGAGCGGCTCGCCCTTGTAGGTCTGACGTGACAGCCATTCGGCGGTGGATTCGCGGATCTCGCGCAGGTGCTCGACGCGGCTCAGCTGCTCGTCGGTGTGTTCGAACGCCGCGAGCGCGGCGGCCTGGGTCACGGCGGACAGGTGGTAGGGCATACGCACGATGCGCACGCAGTCGATGATGCCCTTGCTCGCGGCGAGATAGCCGACACGTGCGCCGGCGAATGCGAACGCCTTGCTCATCGTGCGGCTGACGGCGAGGTTCGGGTGGTTCTTGATGAGCGAGACCGCGCTCGGCGTGCCGGGCTTGCGGAACTCCACGTACGCCTCGTCGATGACGAGGATCGGGTGGACGCCTTCGCCCGCGCCCGCCACGTCGGCGGTCTCGCAGGCGGCGAGGATGCGTTCGATGTCGGCCATCGGCAGCGGCGTGCCGGTGGGGTTGTTCGGGCTGGTGAGCAGCACCATCGAGGGCTTGACCTCGGCGATGGTCTCGATTACCCTGTCGACGTTCAGCGTGAAATCGGCGTTGCGGTGGGCGAGCTTCCAGCCAGTGAACGTGTCGCGCGCGTATTCGGGGTACATGGAGTAGGTCGGGTCGGCGCCCAAGGCGGTGCGGCCCGGGCCGCCGAAGGCCTGGAACAGCTGGAGCATAATCTCGTTGGAGCCGTTCGCGCCCCACAGTTCGTCCACGTCGAGACGGGTGCCGGATTCGCGGGCGAGGTAGTCGGAGAACGCCTGGCGCAGTTCGATATGCTCGCGATCCGGGTAGCGGTTGAGCGTGGGCGCGATCTCACGCACGCGCCTGGCGATGGTGTCGCACACGGCCGGATCCGGCGCATACGGGTTCTCGTTGACGTTCAGGCACACCGGCACGTCGAGCTGCGGCGCGCCGTACGGCTCCTCGCCGATCAGATCGTTCCTGAGCGGCAGGCTCACCGGAATCGCATTGCTGTTGTTCTCACTCATTGCTCTCTGTTCTTTCCGTCTATAGTCCCGCTGACGGGGGTTGTATTCGCATTCGCACGCGGCACATTCGATCCGCTCATCGCCCCCCCCCGCTGGCGGGGGCTGTCTGCGCGGCAGACTGGGGGTCGAACCACCCAAGCAGCCCTTAGCGCAGACCGGCTTCCTTCTCCTGTTCGTGCAGCGTGGCCTTGTCGTACGGATCCTTGACGAAGCGCGACAGGACACACTCGCCGTGGGCGGGCAGGTCCTCGGAGACGGCGAAGGCGTTGATGCGCGCGGCGAGGGCCTTCAGGCCCTCTTTGTCGTATTCGATGACCTCGACGGGCTTCATGAACGTGTGCACGCCGAGTCCCGCAGCGAAGCGGGCGGTGCCACCGGTGGGCAACACGTGGTTGGAGCCGGACATGTAATCGCCCAGCGGCACCGGGGAGTACGGGCCGCGGAAGATGGCGCCCGCGTTCTTGATGCGTGGCACGACGGCGTCCGCGTCGGCAGTCTGGATTTCGAGATGCTCGGCCGCATATGCGTTGGCCGCGTCGATGGACTGGTCGAGGCTGTCGGTCAGGACGATGGCCGACTGGCTTCCGGACAGCGACGTGTGGACGCGCTCGGCGTGTTCGGTGCGCGGCACGCGGTAGTTCAGGGACTCCTGAACCTTCTCGGCGATCTCGGTGGAATCGGTGAACAGCACGGAGCCGGCGAGCTCGTCATGCTCGGCCTGACCGATCAGGTCGGCGGCCAGCAGGCTCGGGTCGGCGGTCTTGTCGGCGATGATGCCGATCTCGGTGGGACCGGCGACCGCGTCGATGCCCACGAACGCGGAGACGAGCGACTTGGCGGTGGCCACGAAGATGTTGCCCGGGCCGGTGATCTTGTCGACCGGGTCGCACAACACGTCGCCGTCCTGCGGCTCGGAGCCCTTGGCTCCGTATGCGAACATGGCGATGGCCTGGGCGCCACCGACCGCGTAGACCTCGTCGACGCCGAGGATGGCGCAGGTGGCGAGGATGGTCTTGTTGGGCAGTCCTTCCGCGTTGTCGCGTGCGGGCGGAGTGGCGATGGCCAGCGACTCGACGCCAGCGGCCTGCGCCGGCACGGCGTTCATGATCACGGAAGACGGGTAGACAGCCTTGCCGCCGGGCACGTACAGACCGACGCGCTGGATCGGAATCCAACGCTCGGCGACGCGGGCGCCTTCGGCCAGATCGGTGTAAAAGTCCTTCGGCACCTGGTTGGCGGCGACGGCGCGTGCGCGACGCACGGACTCCTCGATGGCGGCGCGTACTTCGGGATCAAGCGTCTCAAGTGCCGCGGTCATCGCCTCGACCGGCACGCGCAGGTGCTCGGGACGCACATGATCGAACTTCTCCTCGAAGTCTCGCAGGGCCGCGGCGCCGCGTTCCTTGACGTCGTCAAGAATAGGCCGCACCAGATCGGTGGCTTCGGAAGTGCCCATCGCGGCGCGCGGCATCGCGGCAAGTAACTCGGCGCGGGACAGGTTCTTGCCCCGCAGATCAATGATTCGCATGATGTTCTCGCTCATAACGCCCTATCGTACCAATGCACGCTGTCGTAATCCTCCCAGAATCGCCGTATCACCCACATCGTGAGAAATCGCGCGGGCTCGTCGGAGATGTGGATAGCTGTGGATATCCATGCATTCATCCACATATCCACATTTTTTCCATGGTTCATCACACCGACAGCGCGAATACGCTACCGTGACATTCATGAACGATGTGATGCTCCAGCCGATGGGCGAGAGAACGCCCATGACGCAATCGCTGCGCGACCGCGCCCAGGATGCCATCATGCGCTGCGCCGCATTGGCGTGGCGCAGCGGAGGCAATGCGCTGTTCGGCATGACCACCGCTCTCGCCCTGCAGCAGGTGCCGTTGCCGGAGGTCTGCGATCTGGACGCGGAGATGCTGCACATCACCTCCAGCACTCCCGACAGGAGGCGGCGCCGCATTCCCGGCACGCATCCGCATGTATGGAAGCTGATCGCCACTTATCCTGATGCTTGCGTACCGATCAAGGGCAATGTATTCGCGTTGCATCCCTTCCATGCCTGGGCGCAGCTGTCATCACACGTGTCCTTGGAGGAACTCGTCATACTGGCGGAGGCCATCATCACCGCCATATCGAAATCATCGGGCAGATATCCCCGACTGGTCTTGTCGTCCTTGCGCGAGTTCATCGACAATGCGCCATACTTTCTCGGGAAGACCGCTTGCCGGACCGCACTGCAGCTGGTCAAGGCCAACGTGCTGTCGCCGAAGGAGAGCAAGGCGAGACTGGTACTCCTCCGGCACGGCTTGCCCGACGCGGAGGTCAACTGCCATGTCGACAGGGCGATGTTCGATTCGGGCAAGCCAATGAGCCTGGACATTGCATGGAAGCATTTCAAGGTCGCGGTGGAATACGACGGAGATCATCATCGGACCGACAAGCACCAATGGCGCAGGGATCGCAAAAAACGAGACCGGCTTCGGCAATTGGGATGGACGATCATCGTCATAACGGCCGATGACATCAGAGACGAGGTCGCATGTGCCGAATTCGCGCTCAATGTCGCGCGTGAGCTTACCCTCCGCGGCTGTGACGTCGATTTTCATGTGATCGCCATGACGGTCGAGGAGCTGGCACGCCGGGAAAAGGCGGCTGACCGAAAAAAGCGACGTGAATCCGCGGTCTGACACGAGTCGCATCATCATGCCATGCACCGGCAGGGCCGCGCCATCCATGCTTCGAGATTCACCGTCTGCAATGTGAGACGATCGGCGTCGAGGCTGTACCACACCAGCGAAAAAACAAGTCTTTAAGGCATTGTGTGGCAATTCGCGTGCCTCACAATGCGATGTTAACCTTATCATTCTCTGGTATGGTACAGTGCGGGTAGACGGCTGAAACCACAAACCGCCATTTTCCAACGGTTTGCTCGCCACGTGTAAACATCCCTACATACGGACGTGGCCACACCACGCTCAAAACCGCCGAAATTGCCCTGGTGTGGCACAACTTCGACAGCCCGGTCACCTCTACACCGGTCCGGCGTAGACCCTCGCCCGGTCATTCCTGCAGATAGTACACGGCATCGTCAGCAGGAGGCACATTCATGTGTTCGGCCAGGAAACATAGATAGGGACGCGACGAATCCGGCTTCTTCTTTCCCTTGACATCCGTCGGCAGGATGATCTTCGCACTGCCGTAACCGGCATTCGAGCAATTGTCAAAGCCGATGATGCCACCCGGGCACTGATAGTCGGTGTCAGGCCCCTTCAGTTCCACGCCCCCGTCAATCAGGAACATCCGGGAGCGGGTCAGAGCCGCGAAATCGATGGAGCCCTCCCCGCATACGGTCCGAGCCCCTGAAAATGCAATGCGATCAGTCTCATAGCCCACCGTGTCGGTGTCCGCGGATGCCACGGACGCCGTGAATCCCGCTCCCGAAAGAAGCGTCATGGCCGCTATCAGTGCCACCACGCACCGCTTTCCTTGAAAATAGTTGTCTGGTTTTTCCATTACAAACCCGTAATTTTCCTTTCGCGACGACCGTGATATGAGACAGGTTCCGTCTTGTGTCATCATCGCCGTAACTTCCTCTGCGACTGAGAAACGGTCATTTATCCAGCAGCGACGCAACACCTTCACAAAAAATCACGATTGTAATCGCCTTCATATTTTTTTCGGCGGCGGCAACATCGGCCCCGAACCGTATGCCTCGCCCGCGGCGGATGCAGCACGATGGACGAACTCAGACGGCGGGATGACGTATGAGATCGCGCTCTATCCACGCCATGACCAGGTCCGCCAAGCGATCGATTTCGGCATCGGTGAGCTCCCTGCCTTGGGGAAGATGGTGCCATTTGGCGATGCACCCGCGGCAGCACGTGGCGGTGGCATGCTGCGCGGTAAACACCGGATGCCCGCGCCACGGCGTCTGGCGCCCGTCGTTGCGCGGATTCGCCGCCCCGATGCGGGCGCGCAGCAGCTCGCGGGCATGGCGATCGATCACGGCCTTGCCCTTCGCCCGCGCATACGCGCGGTCCTTCGCCGACAACTCGAATTTCGCACGGAATGAGGAGCGCGAAAGCCGGTTCAGCGTGTCATCGATCCACCGGCGTTCGGCACCATCGTCCGCGTCATCCGGCAAGACCCGCTCCATTTCACCATCCATACCGCACACCTCCGCACAACCCACGCCCGCTTACATCTCGCCCACAGACCAAGCCGCAGCCGACTGGGGGTGATCCCGCCGACCACTCCTCCCCGCACAATCAGATATTGCCGCGCACGTGCTGGTCGGCCCACGACTGGGAATGCATGAAAGTCGCCGGATCGGCGCTGACGTTGCCATGCGGGTCGTCGAGCGCATCGATCGCCGCCAGTTCGGCCGACGTCAAATCGAAATCGGAGCTGGCGAGGTTCACCCGCATGCGTTCCACGTGCTTCGACTTGGGGATGATGATGCGCCCCTCCTGCGTGTGCCAGCGCAGCACCACCTGCGCCGGCGTGACATCATGCGCCTTCGCCGCGGCGACGACGGGCTCGGATTCGATGTCCTTTCCGTGGCCGAGCGGGCTGTATGCCTCGACGGCCACGCCGTTCGCCGCGCAGAACGCACGGTTTCCCGGCTGGTTGAACCGAGGATGGACCTCGATCTGGTTCACGGCCGGGGTCTCACCGGAATCCTCGATCAGCGCACGCAGGTGCTGCGGCAGGAAGTTGCTGACGCCGGGCACACGGACCGCGCCTTCGTGGCGCAGCTTCAGCAGCGCGCGCCACGTCTCCTTGAAGAACCCCACCGCGGCGAATGGCCAGTGGATCAGATACATGTCCACCACGTCGACGCCGAGGTTGCTGCGGGAACGGTCGAACGCGACCATCGTCGAATCATACCCCTGGTCGCAGTTGCGCAGCTTGGTCGTCACCCACACCTTGCCGGCCATGCCGGTGGCCTTCAGCGCGTCGCCGACCTCTTTCTCGTTGTAGTACGCGGCCGCGGTGTCGATGTGCCGGTAGCCGATCTCCAGCGCCTCCTCGACCGCGCGCTGTGTGTCCTCCGGCGGAATCTGGAACGTGCCGAACCCTATCTGAGGAATCACCGAATGCGCCTTGTCGTTCAGCGTCAGCTCCGGAGCCTCGGCACTCCCCCGCCGCTCCCGCGTCGTGTCATCACTCACCATATGCCTCGTTTCCCCCACGGATTCGCGGCGGACGATCGCCGCCGCCCGGCACCCCACGGCGCCACACCTGCGAACCAGTACTCATGGTAATACGCGGCCATGCATGCGCAAGCGTCATCGTTCATCTCTTGCCCACCCGCGGTCGGGCACGGCGAGGAAACGCCCCCCCTCAGTCCCGGCCGGGCCCTGCGATTTGGGACGCCCTGCGGGCGCAGCATTGCCTGCTCGCCTGTCGACTCGCCTTCGCCGGCATCACTACAATTGTCTGCGACGCATCATCGGCAATATCACAGGAGACAACGGTCATGGCGATTCAATCGACGATCACGCTGAACAACGGCACGGTCATCCCGCAGATCGGTCTGGGCGTGTTCCGCACGCCGGACGGCGACACGACGGTAAACGCGGTGCAGGCCGCGTTGGAGAACGGATATAGGCATATCGACACGGCGATGATATATCGCAACGAGACGTCTGTCGGCGAGGGAATCCGCCGTTCCGGCGTGCCGCGAGGCGACCTGTTCGTCACCACCAAGCTGTGGAACGACGACATTCGCGCGCACCGCGGCAAAGAAGCGTTCCAGGAGAGCCTCGACCGCCTGGGCATGGATTATGTGGATCTGTATCTGATCCACTGGCCGGCGGACGTCTGGCAGCAGGCGTGGGACGACCTGCAGGAGATCTATGCCTCCGGGCGTGCGAAGGCGATCGGCGTGAGCAATTTCCAGCCGCATCATCTCTCCGACCTGCTGAAGAACAGCGACGTGACGCCGGCCGTCGATCAGATCGAATCCTCGCCGCAGTTCACCAACCAGCCGCTGGTGGACGAGCTGTCTGCCAAGGGCATCGCCACCGAGGCGTACAGCCCGCTGGGCGGCACCGGCGGCGACCTGCTCGCCATCCCCGAGCTGGCCGAGATCGGCGCGAAGTACGGTAAGTCCGCTGCGCAGACCGTGATCCGCTGGCACATCCAGCGCGGCGTCGTCGTGCTGCCGAAGTCCACGCACACCGATCGCATCAGGCAGAACATCGACGTGTTCGACTTCGTGCTGTCGGACGATGACATGGCTGCGATCAGTGCCATGGACACCGGCAAGCGCAACAGCGCCGACCCGGACAATTTCGATTTCTGATGGATCCTTATCCGTGTGGCGTATCGCTCTCATTGAGAGCGATACGCCACACGCAACAGGCGATGATATGATTACCGGTAGTTATCTACCGTTTTAATCACCCAGGTGGCACGGTATCCGTCAAGGGAGAGGAGACATCGTGGCTGCATCATCGGCACTCCCCACCGCTCAGATCGTCATCGAAATCCTGGAACAGCTCATCAAGCACACCGACCCCGAGCACGGCCTCACTGCCGCGGAAATCAGCAAACGCATCAATGTATCCGACAAAACCGTGCGCGGGCATCTCAAGGCATTGCAGTCCATGACGCCGTTCGACCGCCATGTGGGCCACCTCGACCGGCGGGATCTGGTCAACGCGGAAAGCGCCAACCCCCGACCCGGCTGGTACATCGAACCGGTCTTCGACATCGCGCAGATGCGCCTGCTCGTGGACGGCGCGGCGCTGTCGAGCTCGGACGGCGAATACCTACGCGAACTCATCGCCAAGATCTACACGTTCGCCGGCAAATCCGGCCAATTGCGCGGCCTCGAACAACTCACCACGCCCAAGAACTACAATACGGAGTTCCTCAACAACATCGAGATTCTGAACGATGCCATCGCATACGGGCGCGTGATCCGGTTCCGGTACTGCACGTACAACGTCAACGGCAATCTCGTCCCCCGCCGTAACGGCGACGGCGACATCAAGACATATCTGGCGGACCCCTACCACCTGATGTACAAGAACAGCAAATACTACCTGCTGTGCCACATGCACCGGTATGACTCGCTGTCCTACCTGCATGTGGAACGCATCCGGGACCTGTCCATCGAGGGGCCGGACCACTCACTCAAACGCACGCTCGACAGCTTCAGCCCCACGCCGGGGCAACCGTTCGACATCGTGCGGCATATGAACGAGCGACCTTATCCGATGGACGGCAAGGCGACGCCGATCCACATGAAGATCCACGGGGCGCTTGAACCGCTGTACGACTGGTTCGCCGACGCCGATGTCGTCCAGACCGGCGAGCGCGAATACGATGTGCACGTCGTCGCGAACGAACACGCGACCCTTTGGTGGGCGTTGCAGTACGCGGATTCGCACATCATCGAGATATTGTCGCCGGCTTCATTGCGCAAGATGCTGCACGATACCGGGGAATATCTGGTGTCGACATACGCGCAACAATAAGAGGAATATATCTACCGGATAAGTGAATCGGACCCTATGTTGGAATCCCCGCATTCGGTGAGGCGAATCCGTCTACCGAATGGAGAACAACCCACAGGAGACGATCATGCCCGCCATCAATCTGACTGCATGTCTGAACAGGGATCAGACATTCGAAACGCCCGTGCCATGCGAGGCGAACCGTTTCGCGCGTCTCGTCGCTTTCTCCATGACGGAGGGAGCCTCCCGCGAGCTCAGTCCGCTGTGCATCTACGGCGGAACCGGCCTAGGGAAAACACACCTGCTCAACGCCATCGCCAATCATGCGCTCGCGCTGACTCCCTTCCGCGAAGTGCCTCTATCTCACCAGTGAGGATCATGCCAATGAATTCGTCATGACGGCGCAGGATGCCGACCCGCGACAAGACCGGATCACCCTGTCCGGCAACCGGTTTAGGCATATCGACATGGTACTCATCGACGACTTCCAGTACTTCGCCGGCAGGACGGCCTTGCAGGAGCAACTGCTGCAGACGCTGAAAGCATTGCATCAGGCGGGGTAATACAGCCCGCGATACGCAGCGAACCGTTCTCATTGGGAAACGTGCGAGCCCTGCGGCCCGCCAAACGAACACGGAACCCTTCAGAGGCCCGGAATTCCGGGCCTTACCGAAATGTTCACTTGTGCGGTTACGTGAGGAATCCTCACACGTTTCCTAATGAGAACGGTTCGCTGCGAGGCCGATGCCGTCAGATCGCCCCGTACTCGCGCAGCAGCATGCCGATGTCGGTCTTGCCGAGTTTCTTGAGGACCTTCTTCATAACGGCGCGCTCCACGACATTGAGCTTCATATCGGTGACCGGGGAGCCATCGCGCAGTTTGACCGTGGCGTTGAGCAGGTTGCGCACGTCGTAGACGCTGCCCCACACCTCCGGCACGCCGCGGTCCACGTCGAGCAGCGTGTACACGGCCTCCATGCCGGTGCGCATCGAGTATTCGGTAGTGAAGATCGTGTCGCGCGGCGTCTCGGCGAACTGGCCGAGGAACGCGAAGTTCACGGCGCCATCCGGCACCACGTCCGGCCGGTCACCGGCCGAACGCGGCATGAAGAACGCGGTGATGTACGGCATCATGACCGGCACGGTGTTCGCGTGGGATTTCGCGAGCGCCTCGATCTTGTCGGTCGGCACGCCCATGTGGTACAGCCATTCCTCGCAGATCTCCTCGCCGGTGCATTCGGTCATCGGCTTCTTGATATAGTTGCCCGGCTTGTCGGGGAACAGGCCATACACCCATACGCACAGCTGGTCCTTGGGCTGGTCACGGAACTGCTGCTGGCGGTTGAGCGTCCAGCTCATCAGCCAGTTGGAGTCCTCCACGGTCACGATGCCTCCGGTCACCACGCGCCCGGAGAACGGGTCGCGCTTGCAGATGCGTTTGATGTACGGCGGAATCTCTGCGTCGAGCGTAGTCACCGTGGCGCTCATCCACTTGGTGGCCTCCGGGTCCGAGCAGAATGTGTCGGGATGCCCGAAGCTCGGGTCCTGCTTGGCGATGCGCCGCCACATGTCCCAACCGCCACCGGGCTTGAGGTCCGGATTCCATGCGGCCGGCGAATGCTGGGATCCCATCGTGGAGTTCTCCACGCAACCGCCGTTGGTGATGAACACCAGATCGTTCTGCGTCAGGTCGATGGACGACTTGTCACCTTCGTGGTCGATGTCGATGCGGACGGCGAGTTTCTTCGTGTTCGTGCCGTACGGGTTGCGCTTGAAGAAGCCGGACGTGGCCTGGATCTTCTGGATCGTGTCCTGTCCGACCCCGGTGCGCTCGCGTTCGGGCCCGTTCCCGCCGCCGATCGCAAACTCGACGTTCTCGACCTTGGTGTTGTAGTGGAACTGCACGCCGTGAGCTTCGAGGTACTTCACCATCGGCAGGATCATCGACTCGTACTGGTTGTATCGGGTGAACCGCAACGCGCTGAAGTCCGGCAGACCGCCGATGTGGTGGATGTACCGTTTGATGTACAGTTTCATTTCCAGCGCGGAATGCCAGTTCTCGAACGCGAACATGGTGCGCCAGTACAGCCAGAAGTTGGATTTCAGCACCTCGTCGTCGAAGAAATCGGTGATCGGCTTGTCGTACAGTTCCTCGTCCGGAGTGAAGAACAGTTTCATGATCTCCATCGAGGCCTTGTCGCTCAGCCCGAATTTGCCCTGGAGTCCCGCATCCTGCCCGCGGTCCTTGGTGGCGCGGCACAGCGAATAGTTGGGGTCGTCCTTGTTGAGCCAGTAATACTCGTCGAGCACGGAGACGCCTTCGGTTTCGATCGACGGGATGGAGCGGAACAGGTCCCACATCACCTCGAAGTGGTTGTCCATCTCGCGCCCGCCGCGCATGACATAGCCGAGGCCGGGGATGTCGGCGCCGTCGCACGCCCCGCCGGCCACCGCGTCCTTTTCGAGGATGTGGATGTTCTTGCCTGGCATCTGCGCATCTCGCACCAGATAGCAGGCCGCCGACAGCGCCGCAAGTCCCGTGCCGATGATGTACGCCGACTTGCCGTCGACACCCGCTGGCTTCTTCGGTCGTGCGAACGCTTCATAGTTGCCACTGGAATAATACATATTCCGCCTCCTTGAGGATATTGTGGATGTCTGCGACATCATTACCAGACATGATGTCGCATTTCTTTCGTCCCCGCCATAGACATTAGTCGGTGTTTTGAAGGATTTCCAGAAGCGTCCATGCCGTTCATCGTGCCGCTCCGCTATCCTCGTACACAGCACATCAGATTGACGGAGAGGACCAGACATGGCATTGAGCAAGAAGCAGGTCAAGCAGCTGCGCGCGATGGCGAATCAGCTGAACCCACTGCTCTACATCGGCAAGAACGACCTGACCGACGCCGCGGTGAAGCAGGCATCGGAGACGATGGACAGCCACGAGCTGCTCAAGGTCGCCGTGCAGGACGGCTCCGGTCTGACGGCGAAGGAGGCCGCCGACAAGCTCGCCGGCCAGATCGGCGCGCAGGTGGTGCAGGTCATCGGCAACCGGTTCGTGCTGTACCGCAAGAGCTCGCGCAACGACATCGAGCACATCCGCCTCGTACGCGAGTGACGACGGCCGAATTCCTCGTGCGCGAATATGGTTGTGGCCCCGACACCGGTATCGTGTCGGGGCCACAACCATATTTTCAGCGCGTGCAGGTCACTTCTTCAATGACAGTGTCATAGTCATATCGGATTCATCGAAGGAAATGTCGAATATCGCGTCACCGGTCTTGCTCCATGTGCCATGGAGCATCGACTCGCTATGACCGGTGGCCTGTACCGACACCGTCAATGTGCCATCATCCTTGAAGTTGGCTGAGATGCCCATGCCCAGTCCCATGACCGGGCAGGAGACCGACCAGGTGCCGTTCGGCTCGCCCTTGGACGCGCCATCGGGGATGGTGACGGTCGGGCTGAGCGCGTTGAGAACGGACTTGCCCTGTTCCTCGCCCAGACCGCCGAAGTACCCGATGAGGCCGGTGACCTCGGACATCGCGTAATTGCCGCTCTCACCGCTGAACTTCAGATCCTTCAGCGTGTATGAATGGCTGCCATTGCCACTTGTGACCTTGTCTATCGTGGCGCTGACCGTCGGCTTTCCGTCGTCATTGCCCGGCAGATCAAGCGACATCTTCTTCCCGTCGATGCTCAGGGTGCTGGTGTTGCCGTTGACGCTGAGTGAATACGTTCCGTTGACGACCGTCTGGGACAGGTGCAGGAACACGCCGCCGACGACCAGCGCGGCCACGATGATGATGGCGAGCACGATGATGAGCGGCTTCTTGGATTTCTTCTGCGCGACCGGTGCCACGGGAGCCATGGGGACTCCGGGGACGCCCGGCTGCTGGTATTGGCCGTACTGCTGGGAATCGACCGGCTGCTGCGGATACGTCTGAGCCCGATACGGTTGCTGCTGGTATCCGGCCATTTGCGGCTGCTGCTGGTAAGCGGTGCCGGGCGCCGCGGGAACGGCGGGCGCGGGAACGGGAGGCATCCCGGTCGTCTGTACCGGTTGCGGCGGCTGCGCCGGATACTGCACTGATTGAGGAACCTGTGCCGATTGAGGAACCTGCGAAGCCGAAGTCTGCGGCTGCATCGTGTACGCAGGCATCGCCGGTGCCGCAGCGGCCGGCTGTGCCGTCGCCGCCGTCAATTGTGCACCGCACGCCCTGCAGAACAAGCTTCCATCGGCGTTGTCTGCGCCGCAATGTGAACACACTATCATCGTTCTTCCCTCTAGCTCCAGGCCCATAATTGACGGCAGCCAGCGACCCCGCTTCGCTCTCATTCTACCATCGTCAGCGGATTCCGTAGCGCATATGGTCACATTCCGGCTGATGGTCTCAGGCCGTCGGCAGGCAGCTCGGGCCGAACAGGCTCTTGATCTCGGCGAACAGGCTGGTGTCGCGTTTGACGCGGAACCTATCGCCGAAGGTCATCACCCGTGCGTTGCCCTTGGCGTCGAGCACGGCAAGCCGCACTTCGCAGAATCCCGGATGCCGCGTGATGATCTGCGCAAGCTGCTGCATGTTGCCGCGCCCCAGGGCCACCAGCGGCAAGGTGATCAGGAACGGACGCTCGTCATCGGTCTCCAGCGCGACCGGCTGCATTTCCGTGGCGCGCATGCTGACGGTCTCGTCCCGAACCTCGACCTGGCCGCGCACCTGCACGACCGCATCCTGTATGAGCTCCGTGCTCGCCGCCTCGTACACTTTGCCGAAGAACATGCACTGGATGGAGCTTTCCATGTCCTCGATGGTGACGATCGCCCACGGGTTGCCCTTCTTCGAGACTCGTCGATCGACGTTGGTGATCAGTCCCGCCAGCGTGACCTGCTGCCCGCTGGGCATGGTGGGCGCACGGTCAATCAGATGGGCGATGGACATCTCCCGCATCCCGGCGAGCACTGCTTGCATGCCGCTCAGCGGATGGTCCGACACGTAGAGGCCAAGCATATCGCGCTCGAACTTGAGCTTGTCCTTCTTGTCCCATTCCTCGATGTCCGGCACGGCGACCGTCGCATCCCCCATCGCGTCGGCGCCCGAATCCTCCGTGTCGGAGAACAGGTCGAACTGTCCTTCCGCCTGCTTGCGCTTGAGGCCGACCACCGAGTCGATCGCCGACTCGTGCACGGTGAACAGCGCCCGGCGGTTCGGGTCGATCGAATCGAATGCGCCCGCCTTGATCAGCGATTCGACCAGTCGCCTGTTCAGCGCGGTCAACGGCACGCGGCGGATGAAGTCCATGAAGTTCACGTATTTGCCACGGCCCGTCTCGCGTTCCGCGATGATGTCCTTGACCGCATTCTCGCCGACGTTGCGGATAGCCCCGAGCCCGAATCGGACGACGTCGCCGACTGCGGAGTACTCGTAGACCGACTCGTTGACATCCGGGGAGAGCACTTGGATGCCCATTCTCCGAGCCTCGCCCAGATACAGGGCGGTCTTGTTCTTGTTGGTCGCCGCGCCCTGCAGCAGCGCGGCCATGAACTCGACCGGGTAGTGCGTCTTGAGGTATGCGGTCCAGTAGGAGATCAGGCCGTACGCGGCGGAGTGCGCCTTGTTGAACGCATAGCCGGAGAACGGGACCAGGATCTCCCAGATCGCCTCTGCGGCCTCCTCGGAATAGCCATGCTCCTTCATGCCGGCGAAAAACGGCACCTTCTCCTTGGCCAGCACCTCGGGCTTCTTCTTGCCCATGGCTCGCCTGAGCACGTCTGCCTTGCCCAGCGAATAGCCGGCCAGGATACGCGCGGCTGACTGCACCTGCTCCTGATAGATGATCAGGCCGTACGTCTCATCGAGCACCTGCTTGAGGGGCTCGTCGAGCTCGGGGTGGATAGGCGTAATCTTCTGCAGGCCGTTCTTGCGCTTGGCGTAGTTGGTGTGCGAGTCCATCGACATCGGGCCCGGTCGGTACAGGGCAATAAGTGCGGAGATGTCGTTGAAGTTATCGGGCTTGAGCGTCTTGAGCAGCGAGCGCATGCCGTCGGAATCGAGCTGGAACACGCCGAGCGTGTCTCCGCGCGACAGCAGCTGGTACGTCTCCCGGTCATCGAGAGGGATCTTCGTGTAGTCGATGACGCCCTTGCCGTTGTGCTCGATGTTGGTGAGCGTGTCGCGGATGACCGTCAAGTTGGACAGGCCGAGGAAGTCCATCTTGACCAGGCCGAGCGTTTCGCACGTATGGTACTCGAATGTGGTGGTGACGGTGCCGTCGGTGCGCTCCAGCAGCGGCGAGGTGTCGGTGATCGGCGCGGAACCCATGATCGTGGCGCACGCGTGGACTCCGGTCTGGCGAATCAGCCCCTCGATGCCCTTCGCCTCCTCGGTGATGCGCTTGACTTCGGGATCGGAGTCGTACAGCTCGCGGTATTCGCGCGCCTCGGCGTAGCGCTTGGCGCTCGGGTCGAAGATGTCGTGCACGCTGATGTCCTTGCCTCCGGTGGCGGCCGGCGGCAGCGCCTCGGTGATACGAGTGCCCATCTCAAAGGGGAATCCCATGATGCGCGCGGAGTCCTTGAGCGCCTGCTTGGTCTTGATGGTGCCGTAGATCACGCATTGGGCGACCTTGTCATGGCCGTACTTGTCGGCCACATAGCCCAGCACGCGCATGCGGCCTTCGGGATCGAAGTCGACGTCGATATCGGGCAGGGACACACGCTCGGGGTTCAGGAACCTCTCGAAGATCAGGCCGTGCTTGAGCGGATCGAGCTCGGTGATGCCCATCGCATAGGCGACCATGGCCCCTGCGGCGGAGCCTCGCCCCGGGCCCACCATCACGCCGTGCTCCTTCGCCCAGTTGATGTAGTCGGCGACGACGAGGAAGTAGCCGCAGAACTGCATCTGGCAGATGACGCCGCATTCGTAGTCGGCCTGCTTGAGCACCTCCATCGGCGGGTTGCCGTCGTAGCGCTTCTCCAGGCCCTCCTCGACCTTCTTGAGGAACAGCGAGGTCTCGTCCCACCCTTCGGGGCAGTCGAACTGCGGCATGAACGCGCCATCCTCATGGTCGTCGAAGATCACGTTGCAGCGTTCCGCGATCTCCAGCGTGTTGTCGCAGGCGTCGGGATGGTCCTTGAACAGCTCACGCATCTCCTCGGCGGATTTGATGTAGTATCCCGATCCTTCGAACTTGAAGCGGTTGGGGTCGTCCAGCGTGGCGCCGGAGTTGATGCACAGCATGGCGTCCTGGGCGTCCTTGTCCGCCTCCATGACGTAGTGCGAGTCGTTGGTGGCGAGCAGGGGCGCGCCGAGCTTCTTGGCGATGGTCAGCAGATCGCCGGTAACCTTGCTTTCGATGGACAGGCCGTGGTCCATCAGCTCGATGTAGAAATTGTCCTTGCCGAAGATGTCCTGGAACTCGCCGGCGGCACGCAGCGCCTCGTCGAACTGGCCTAAGCGCAGACGGGTCTGGATGATGCCGGAGGGGCAGCCGGACGAGGCGATCACGCCTTTGGAATAGGTGGACAGCACCTCCTTGTCCATACGCGGATAGCGCATGACACGGCCTTCGAGGTTGGCGACGGACGACGCCTTGATGAGGTTGACCAGCCCTTCGTCGTTCTCCGCCCACATGGTCAGGTGGGTGATCAGGCCGCCGCCCGAGACATCGTCGGGGTTGCGGGCATGGCCGGGAACCGGGGTCCAGTTGGTGTCCCACGACACGCGCGTCTTGTCCTGCCGCGCGGTTTCAGGGGTCACATACGCCTCGATGCCGATGATCGGCTTGACGCCGGAATCGACCGCTGCACGCCACAGCTCGTAGGCGCCGTGCATGTTGCCATGGTCGGTGATGCCGACCGCCGGCATGCCCAGCTCCTTGACACGCTTGACCAGATCGGGCACCTTGGATGCCCCATCCAGCAGCGAGTAGTGCGTGTGGTTATGCAGTTGCACGAAGTTTCCAGCCATGCGTTCCACCTTACCTCATGCCGCACTCACCGGTAGATATGTTCCGTTAATCCTCGCCGGAAACCCTCTTCCGCAGCACGACACACAACATCAATCGTTTGACATAAATCGATTGACGTTATATTATTCCAGTACAAAACACGATTCCCCACAACGGCACGGCAGCCGCGCGGAGAACCCTCAGCACCAAACAAGACCTACCCGCACGGGCGCGCTGATCGGCTCCATCGTGCTGTCGGCCGGCTTCATGGCCGCCTGCGGCCTCGGCATGCTGCTCATCTACCTGTTCCGGGTCCCGTCCGAGCAGAAGGACGAGCTCCGCAAGGAGGCCGACCCGAACGGCCTGTGCTACTACAAGGGCCGCTGGCACGTGTTCTACCAGCTGCACCCCTACGGCACCCAGTGGGGCCTGTGCCATTGGGGTCATGTCTCCAGCGAGGACATGGTCACCTGGCGCCGCGAGCCCATCGCCTTCGCCCCGTCCCTCGAACAGGAGAAGGACGGCGAGTTCAAGCCGGAAACCGAGTTCCGCCCGTGGGACTGCGGCCACAATTTCTACGCGCCGCAGTCGTTCAACACGAACGGGCGGCAGATCATGTACGGGTGGATGAGCCCCTTCGTCGAGCCGATCCCCATGCAGGACGACGGCTGTTGCGCCTGCGCGTGTTCGTGGACCGCGGCAGTGTCGAGGTCTACGTCAACGGCGGCAAACAGGTCATGAGCTCGTACAGCTACGCGTCCAAGGGTCCCCGCGCGATCGGGCTCGTCGCCGAATCCGGCTCGCTGACCGTCACCTCGCTGACGCTGCATCATCTCAAGTCAATCGGCCTGGACTGACTGAAGCCAATCCGCTGACGCAATCGGGAAGACACGCCGCAAGACGGTACCAAGCCTTCACCAATCGCGTCAGCGAAATCGCCTTTCAGCTGCTAGGCTTTCCTGTGCAAGGATGATGATCTGAAAACGGGGAATCACATGGGATTGCTGGACAAATTATTCGGTCGTGACACACCGTCCCAGGAAATCGTAGGGAAAGTGGACAAAGAGGGGCCCCGCAACCCCATCGACCAGCTTGGCGTCACCGGCAGATCCCAGCGAAACGCCGCCTACGAGGACACCGCGCACATCCCCAGGATCACCGACTACGTCGCCGAGAAACTTTCGCAACTGCTGCGATATTCCACCGAAATGCCGGTGCTGCGTCTGACCGAGGACGACTCCCCCGCACAGATCACCGACAGCAAGCTCGGCGGCGCGTTCTACGTGCCGGAAGGCATGAAGGCGCCACGCAATCTCGACACCGGGAACCCGCTGTATCTGCTGGCCCAGCTGAACTTCAGCCAACTGCCGCAGCTGCGCGGATTCCCCGCCCAGGGACTGCTGCAGTTCTTCATCGACGGCGAGGACACCCTGTACGGAGCGGACTACGACAACCCGCAGTCGCAACGCTCGTGGCGCGTGCGCTACCTCCCCAACGTGCCGGTCACCGCACTGCATGTCAACCGTGTCGTCAAACCCGCCTGGCATGACGACACGGTGCTGCCGTTCAACGACCCCGACACCGAGCGACGGCTAGTCGCACAGGTCGGCAAGCAGACGATCACGCCTACTGACTACCGGTTCGAGGGACGGCTGCAAAGCTGCGTCAGCACGCTCAACGAGTACGACCACGGCTTCTTCCGCGAACATGAGGCGGAGATTCGCGACTCGCTCGCCGCACTGCTGATGTCGGGCGGGCACCAGGTCGGCGGATACCCGATCTTCACGCAAAGCGACCCGCATGATGACAGGGATCCGCTGTGGAACAAGACGACCGACCTGCTGCTGCAGATCGATTCGACCAACGATGTGTCGTTCGGCGACTCCGGCGTGGCGAACTTCTTCATCTCCCCCAGCGATCTGGAACGGCTTGACTTCTCACGCGTCCTCTACACCTGGGACTGCTACTGAGCAGCTTTCCTCTTCTCGCCCCCCGCTGGCGGGGGCTGTTGAGCGGAGCGAAACTGGGGGTGGTCTTGACGCTCGAGGAGCGCTCTCCCGGTCGCCTCACAACAGACCCGCCAACACAGGGCGAAACGGGAATCCTATTTCTTCACGCCGCCGAATCTGCGATCGCGGTGGATGTAGTGGTCGATGGAGCGCCAGAGGACATCGCGGCCGCAGTCGGGGAACAGTTCGGGCACGAAATCAAGCTCGGCGTAAGCGGCCTCCCACGGCAGGAAATTCGACGTGCGCTGCTCGCCGGAGGTGCGGATCACCAGATCGCAATCGGGAATGTCGGGGTTGTACAGGTGGTCGGCGATCATCTTCTCGGTGACGCGGTCGCCCTTGATGCGTCCCGCCGCCACCTCGCGCGCGATCTCGGCGCAGGCGTCGGCGATCTCGGCGCGGCCACCGTAGTTGATGCAGAACACCACATCGATGACCTTGTTGTGCTTGGTGCGCTCCATGGCCACCTCAAGCTCGTCGATCACCGACTTCCACAGCTTCGGGCGGCGACCGGACCAGCGCACTCGCACGCCCCAATCGTCCATCTGCGCGACACGACGGTGGATGATCTCGCGCGAGAACCCCATCAGGAAGCGCACCTCCTGCGGTGAGCGCTTCCAGTTCTCGGTCGAGAACGTGTACAGGCTCAGATACCGCACACCGGCCTCGATCGCACCGGCGATCGTGTCGAACACCACGGGCTCGGCCGCCTGATGGCCGTCCGTGCGCACCAGCCCGCGCTGCTGCGCCCAGCGGCCGTTGCCGTCCATGATCACGCCCACATGACGGGGCACTTTGTTCTTCGGGAAATCCGGGATACGCGCAGGATCGGAAAATGGCGCCGCCGGAATGTCCAGCGACGTGTAATCGACGTTTTCAAAAGCCATACCGCTAATCTAGCAAGCGCAAGGAACGAATGGGGCGTTCCAGATAATACTCGCCCCAGTCTTCAACAAATCGCAACACCCGCGCATCCGGCGGAGCCCCGTCAAGCACTCCCCAATCCCCGTCGACCGCCGCCGAGAGCTGCACCACCTCGTCCGGGTCGATGCGTTTCGCATCGGGCGTGCGGTCGGTCGAACACATCAGCCCGCCGGCGGACGGGGAGAAGAACATCGGGCCCGACATGCGGCCCTCCCCGGCGCCCCCGTCATCGCCGCTCTCCCCGGCGACCGGCGAGACGGCGACATGCCGTCCGCACACCACGCATGAATGCAGCCGCGGAGTCCACCCGGCCAAAGCCAACGCACGCAGCACATAGGATTCCCCGATCGCCGTCGCCGGATGCGCGTGACGCGCCAGCGCGTTCAGCCCGCCGACCAGCAGACGGTACTGCGCGACGGCCCGCTCCCCTTCGGCGGACACCAGCTTGTCGGCGGTCTCCACCATGACATTGGCGATGCCGTACGCCCCGTAATCGGCGCAGATCGGAGCCGCATACGCCGAAATGGACTCAGCCTGCGACACCACGTCCAGGGTCCGTCCAGTGGCGATGAGCACGTCAACTCGCATGAACGGCTCCAGCCGCCCGCCGAACCGTGATTTCACACGGCGCACACCCTTCGCCACGGCTCGGATCTTGCCATGGCTGCGGGTCAGCAAGGTGACGATGCGGTCGGCTTCACCGAGTTTGGCCGTACGCAACACGACGCCTTCGTCACGATACAGCGGCATAAGCGCTTCCTCCCGTTCCTCGCGTATCCGTTGGTCCCGCCACCGTTCGCTGCGGCGAACGCCGTCAGTAGACAAACAATCCCCAGAACGCGAACATCAGCAGAACCGACAGCATGGTGACGGCCGTCACCCAGAACAGCACGCGTCCAAGTCTGGTCGAGGCGAGCACCGGATCACGGCCGGTCATCACATCCCCGATCGCGCCCTTGCGCGGAGGGAACCGGATGACACCGCGCAGCGACGCCACTTCGATCAGACGGGCCAACACGCGGGACCACGCCCACACCACCACTGTGCACACCACCTGGATGACCGGCCAGCTCCAATACATGAGTCCGGGCTTCTCTGGCGGGGCACCGCCCCAGGCAATCTTCACCACACCCATGATGACCTGTCCGAGACCGGCGCCGAACAGGGCCAGCGTGGCCACGGTAGTGACCGTCAGAGTGAGCAGCTGGTTGCCGAAACCATGCGAGAACCCCAGCGCCGGACCGGTGCGACGGATCATCGCGCGTATCTTCACCACCAGCGCGACCACGGCGATAACCAGCGAAAGCACCATCATGAACACCATGAACACGTGCAGCAGCAGCCCGTACACCGTCAGGCCGCGATTCGCCTTCAGGTCTTTCGGCACTGCTATCGACTGATACAGGTTCACGCCTCCCACGCGCTCGCTCGTCTGGCGCAGACCCTTCGCCGTGCCGACCGCCCAATCCACCACGTCAGCGGCGTACTGGTCCGCGAACGGCGTCCCGGTCTCGGATTCGTCGCCCAACCGGAGCACATGATTGGCCACGGGATAGCCGCGGATGCTCACGTCATGGTTGCCCGCGCGCAGGGCCATGTCCACGATCGCCTCCACGCCCTCCACCTGGGCGGTCATCACGTCCTTCGATCCGTACGCTACCAGCGTCGGAATCGAATACGCGCTCGGCTTGAGCGTATGGACGTCGGGAAGCGTGACGCCGAACAGCGCGGAATCGATGTTGAACACGCGCCGGACTATCGACTGGTATCCGTCATGGGCTCCGACCAGCGCGAAATCCTGTGCGGCGAGGAACCCTATCGCCTGTCGCGGCGTGAACACCATCGGGCTGAGCAGCACCTGGAACGCGATGTCCTTGTCCATGTCCAGCAGATATGACGACACCCATGTCGATTCCGAGGTCGCGTAGATGCCGACCTCCCTGTCATCCACGTTGTCGAGGCCGCGCAACATGCGGATCACTTCGTCATAGACGGCCGCCGAGCCCGTATAATCGCGCGTTATGTCGTTCGTGGACCATACCGGCTTGTCGAGCACGGCGGTGACGAATCCCGCGGACGACAGGTCATAGGCCATGTCGACGAACGAATCGACGGCGGAACCGTAGCCCGCGCCGTGCATGAACACCATGCCGGGCAGCTTCCCGGAGACGCCGACAGGCTCGCGGATGATGACATGCGTGCGTTGGATCTCGCCCGTGGATGGTCTCTTCGCGTCGAACCATACAGACCGCTCGCTCACCTCGTACTCGCCGCGCTTGGCGAGGTGAACGCCGCCCGGGTTGTCGAACGTCACGCCGGTATCGGCGGACAGTGTCGACAAAGTCTGCCCTGTGGGCTCATTGTTCCACGGCATGGCCGTCGCATTGGAGACGAACACCAGCAGGCCGATGAGGATGATGAAAATCGGCACGGTGCACATCAGACGGTGCCATCGCGTCCAGGCGGCCGGCGACACCTTGTCGCCCGGTTGCCGCCGCGATGCGGCCGATTCGTCGGATACGCGCGACTTCCCGTCTGCGGGACGTTCGCCGCGGCGGATACGAAACCTGTTACGCTGCCGATTCAACACGCAACCATACTAGCCAATCCGCCGGTCTTCTGCGCTGTGAGCTGACGACATCCGGCCGCGCTCAGGCCGTCCGGCCTGATGCCGGCGGCGACGGCGGCCGGACGCCGATGAAAATCCTCAGCGAACGGCGTTCATCGCGTTCAGATGCTGGATGGGGATGACGACAGGGCCGGTGGCGCCTACCGGCACCTGTCCGTCGGCCTCCATCTGGGCGGCGATGTCGTTGGCCCGCGCGAGCAGCGTCTCGACGATCTGGTCTTCCGGCACGGTCTCGATGACCTTGCCCTTGATGAAGATCTGTCCTTTGCCGTTGCCCGAAGCCACGCCAAGATCGGCCTCGCGGGCTTCTCCCGGCCCGTTGACGATGCATCCCATCACGGCGACGCGAATGGGCGCGGTGACGTTCTTGAGTCCCTCGGTGACCGCGTTCGCCAGCTGGATGACATCGACCTGGGCGCGACCGCAGCTCGGGCATGAGATGATGTCGAACTTGCGCTTGCGCAGTCCCATGTACTCCAGCAGCTTGCAGCCGACCTTGACCTCCTCGACGGGCGGTGCGGACAGGGACACGCGGATCGTGTCGCCGATGCCTTCGGCCAGCAGCGCGCCGAACGCGAGGCATGACTTGATGGTGCCCTGCCATGCCGGCCCCGCCTCGGTGACTCCCAGATGCAGCGGCCAATCGCCCTTGGATGCGAGCAGCCGGTAGGTCTGCACCATCGTAATCACGTCGTGGTGTTTGACGGATATCTTGAAATCGCGGAAGCCGACGTCCTCGAACATGTGGGCTTCCTTGAGCGCGGAGGCGACGAGCGCCTCGGGCGTGGGACCGCCGTACTTGGCGTACAGCTCCTTGTCGAGCGATCCGGCGTTGACTCCGATGCGCAGGCTGACGCCCGCGTCGGTGGCGGCCTTGCAGATGTCGGGGCCGACCTGGTCGAATTTGCGGATGTTGCCGGGGTTCACGCGCACGGCCGCGCAGCCGGCGTCGATGGCCTGGAACACGTACTTCGACTGGAAGTGGATGTCGGCGATGATTGGAATCGGCGATTTGGCGACGATCTGCGGCAAGGCGTCGGCATCATCCTGGCTGGGCACCGCTACGCGCACGATGTCGCAGCCTGCGGCGGTGAGCTCGGCGATCTGCTGCAGCGTGGCCGGCACGTTCGCGGTGAGCGTGTTGGTCATCGACTGCACGGAGATGGGGGCGCCGCCGCCGACCGGCACCGGCCCGACCATGATGCGACGCGATCTGCGGCGCGGATGCAACGGGCTCTCGCTGATATCCGGCTCTCCGGTCTTGCGGAACGATCCTGTCACGGCCGACGCCGTTCCTGTGGTCGCGGACGTCTGTGCACTGGTTTGCGGCAACGCGCTCATGCTGATGATTGGTCTTTCCTGTTCGATTATGCGCGACACCACATCCATGCCGGGGCATGACCGATTGATCGCATGGCTATGCCATGCCATCAATCCGGGCGCGGTCGCGCGAATGATTCACTTCTGACTGTTTATCAAATCATCGGCTCGCCGGCGCGCCTCACGCTCGACTTGACCCATTTCCTCCACGGATGCGAACAGCGGGTTGCCGCGAAGCTCCCCGTCCATCGCGTCGACGACCTCCTTGACCGTGTCGACGATGCCCAGATAGGGCAGTCGATGGTCGAGGAAGGCATGCACGGCCTGCTCGTTCGCTGCGTTGAGCACCGCGGTATGCTTCTCCGACGCGCGTAGGCACTCGCGCGCCAACGCGACGGCGGGGAACGCCTCGTCGTCCAGCGGCTCGAACGTCCACTCGCTGGCATGCGTCCAGTCGCACGCCGCCGCGACGTCACCCAGACGATCAGGCGCCGACAGGCCCAAGGCGATCGGCAGCCGCATGTCAGGCGGGGACGCCTGGCAGACGGTCGCTCCGTCCACGAACTCCACCATCGAGTGCACGATGGATTGCGGGTGCACGGTCACGACGATGCGATCCGGCGCCACGTCGAACAGACGGCTCGCCTCGATGACCTCCAGTCCCTTGTTCATCAGGGTGGACGAGTTGATGGTCACCACGGGTCCCATATGCCACGTGGGGTGGTTGAGTGCCTGTTCAGGGGTGATGTCGCTCATGTCGGCGCGCTTCCAGCCGCGGAAGGGACCGCCCGAGGCCGTGACGACCAGTCTGCTGACCTCGGCGTGGGTGCCGGACCGCAGCGACTGCCAGATGGCGGAATGCTCCGAGTCGACGGGATTGATCTGGTCATCGCGCACTTGCGCGCCGAAAAGCAGGTGACCGCCTGCGACGACCGATTCCTTGTTGGCGAGCGCCAGCTGAGAGCCAGCCCTCAGCGCCGCAATGGATGGTTCGAGTCCGACCGAGCCCGTGATGCCGTTCAACACCAGGTCGGCACCGGAACCGGCGATGGCGTTGACCGCCTGCGGCCCGGCCTGAATCTGCGTGTACCGAGCTCCGACCTCCTCGAGTGCCTCATGCAGCGCCGGAACTGCGGCCTCGTCATATACGGCCACCTGCGGCACATGATGACGTGCGACCTGCTGTGCCAGAAGCCGCACATGCGCGCCTCCGGCGGCCAGACCGGTGACGGTGAACCGCTCCGGATGCCGACTGATGACATCCAGACCTTGCGTGCCGATCGAACCAGTCGATCCGAGAATGACAACCGTATTCCTATACTGGCTCATTGCAATGCTTCTTTATGTCTTCTGTGGTGTATCTGTCGTCCCGCGCCGACGAAATGGTCAGTCGTTGTCCTTGCCGAAACCGCTCAGTCCGCTATAGAACTCGCCCGTGTTGAGCGTGGGGAACGACAGGTCGGGGATGTCGAAATCGAGCTTGCTTTCCGGGCTGAGGTACATGCTGGAGAATAGGTCATCCGACGATGACTTGTGAGAGTCATCGGATTGCGTCTGCGCGGCATCGTCTACGGCATGAACGGGAACGTTCGCCGACGGCGACGAGGACGGCGCGAACGACGGCAGGGCCTCGACACTGGCATCGGTATGGGCGTCGGAGGCCACGGGCTGATCGAAGACCGGCATGGGGGCCGGCGCGGAGGGAGCAACGGCGGGTGCGGCTGCAACTGGCTCCGCGGGAACCTTCACAGACTTGGCGACGCGTTCGGGAGCCTGGGGCTCGGCGACTGCGGCCGGCTGATCGGATACCGCGGCGTGCGAGGGGGCGAACGATGCCGGTGCCGCCGGGATGGCCGGAGACGGAATCTCCGGCGCCGGGGCAGGAGCCGCGGCATGATCCGCGCTCACGTTGCTCGAGCTCACGCTTCTGCCGGTGCGCTGGGACAGCGCCGCCAACGACGACTGCGGCTCCGGGGCGGAGGCTCCGGCCGAGAACGCGGACGGAAGCGCTGAGGCGGGCGCGGATACGACCGTACCGGACATGCCGGCGGGAGCGAACGAGGGAGGAACGGACTGCGCATCGGCCGCGACGCTCGGCTCGTCGGCCGTCTGCGATGAGAACAGCGCCTCCTCTGCCTCATGGAGGGCATGGAACGATTCGTTCGCGGGTGCGAAGGACTGAGGCTCCGCTTCCTGCCGCGCCGGCGACGGCGCATGTGCATAGGCGTTGTCCGCGCCGAACAACGGCGTCACACCCGCGTCGGAGGCGCTCCTTGCACCGGACGAACGCCGGCTGCCGCCGGATTCGTGACCGCCACCGACATAATCGGAGACGCGCGCGAACGATTCGAGACGGCTGAGCAACTGCACGCACGAGTTGAGGTAATAATCGACCTGACGCTCGTCATAGCCGTTCTTGCCCTTGCGCTGCGTGAACACCACATTGGAGACGGCACCGGAATTCAGATCGGCGAGCTTGCGCACGTCCTGTTCGCTCACGCCGTCCACGCCAAGGCCTGCGGCAGCCTTGTCCACGATCTGGTCAATCAGTCGGTCGACCTGCTTGCGGTCGTACGACGGCCGGCGATCATGTCCGCGCGCGAACCGCTCCCCCGTGCCGCGGTCGGCGTGCTCACATACCTGACGGTACAGCTCTTCGGTCTGGGCCTTCCACGCCACACGACCGTGCTCGGTAATCTCCCGCGTCGTCTGCTTGTCGACCACGGCCTGCTCCAGCCGGGACAGCGCCGCATCAACCTGGGTGATGTCATACCCGCCCTTGCTCAGATCGAAGGACACGTTCTGGATGTCCTGCTGCGTGAGATGGGCATCCTCGCTCTCGTAGAGCGCATGTGCACGATCCAGGAAAGCGTCCACCTGATCGGGATCGTATCCCCATTTGCGCTTCCCAACGCGAGCGATCCCCGATGCGCCTTTATCTGCCCCGTCTTGATGCGCCATTGGTGTATCGACCTCCTACGGATAGTACTTCTCCTGCACACTTTACGTGAGTGTTGAGACGCAGCTTCACATTTGGCCCAGCAAAACGGCATCCTCACACGTCTTTCGCACGATTACGGCATATATCATGCGCCGGCAAGCACAGCATCGCCACGGTTCGACCGACGGCGGAATTCCACCCAACGACACTCGGCCGGCGTTCCGATACAGACTATACGATACAGTGTGAGTCTGCGGGCAATTAGCTCAGTTGGTTAGAGCGCCACCTTTACACGGTGGATGTCAGGGGTTCGAGTCCCTTATTGCCCACACATTACGAAACGGCGGAACACTGCCAATATCAGGCACCGGCGTGAAACTGATTCCGGCATACGCGCCGCCTGAGGACGGCAAGCCGCGCAACGCAGTGGACGAGAAATGGATGAAGCTGACCAACAGCGCTCGCCACTATCTGTCACGCAGGGCAAACACCCGGGAAGACACCGTCGATGAATCTGAATCTCGTCATCGAGCGTGAATGCTCCAGAGACCATCAGACAGCCCTCAGACAGTTCCTGTGCTGCAAGCCAGGAGACCCCGAATGGGCGATGGACCCACAGGATATATACGCGGTCTCAGCGTGCGCAAGACCCCGACCGGAGTTATGCGCACGCTTCTTGTCATATCCGGGGACATTCCCCTGCATGATGAAGTGGCCGGCTTCTGCGAATACGGTGTCGGCGTGGAAACCACCAAGGAGCACGAAGGCATCTACCAGATTTCGTACATCGCCACCGCGCTGAAGGTACGGGGGCGCACATCTCGGAGACACGCTGCTCACCTCGGTGATTATGAGACTTCGTGATGATGCGTGGCGTTCCAATCGCACGCCGCTCGTGCTGACTCAAGTGGATCCGCGCAACAAGCCAAGCATGGATTTGTTCTCTCGCTTCGGATTCGTGGATGAGGGGGCCAGACCCCAACGACCCGGAATACCATCCGCTGCCTCTGGAATTCACCGGCACCAATTACGTAATTGGTGATCAGCAGGGCTTTCCTGCTGCTTTTCATCGCAATATACCTATCGCGTTCGTCCGTGACCTTTTCGGCTTGGCTGTCAATACTCGATTGAGTAAAGGCGAAGAAGAGATCGATCGCACTCTAGGCAAGCAGGCAATTCCCAGAATCAGAACCACGATCGCCGTAACGAGACTTCTCACATTGTTAATTCGCTTCCTGATCCTTATCCTCCAATTCCCTGTTTTCTTTGAGACAACACAATTCTTCGACAGTCACGCCGAACACTTCCGCAATTCGGTAGGCCAACATTAGCGATGGACTATATTGTTCCTTTTCGATGGAAATAATCGTTCTGTTTGAAACATGGACCAAGTCGGCCAATTGCTGTTGCGTCAGCTTTGATTGTTTTCGCAGTTCTCTCACTCTTGTCTTCAATCAATTCCTTCCATAACATGAAGCTTACTTCTCATGAAGTTAACTTCATATTACCGCCAAGACGCGAATACGTCAACAGAAAAAGTGAAGTAAACTTCACCAACCCAGAGGTATGCGGGAGATGAATTCGCGCGGCTCCCCGCTGACGGGGTCGGTGAAGCGCAATGACCGTGCGACCAGTTCCAGCGGCGTGGAGAAGTCGTCATAGGCGCGTTCGACGATACGCGGATAGAAATCATCGCCATGGATCGGCAACCCTATCGAGTTCATGTGTACGCGCAGCTGATGGGTCTTGCCGGTGAGCGGGTGCAGCTCGTAGGCGCGCAGACCGTTCCTCCCGTGGCATAAGCGCCCGCCCATCGAGGGATATCCTTCCGCCGCGAGATCGATCACCGTCTCGGCATTGACGGCCTGCGGCTCCTCGAACGCCTGCAGCACGCCACGCAGCTTGGTGATGTGCGAACGTCGGCGCAGCGGGAACACGGCAGGAGGGTCCAGCCGCTCGACGGTGCCGTATCGCGGCCGTGTCGTCGGCCGGCACGGAGCCAGGCATTCGTAGGTCTTGCTGACCTTCCGGCCCTGGAACATCATCTGGTATGCGCCCCGCAGCGCTGGATCCCTCACGAACACGACGATGCCGGCGGTGAGCCGGTCCAGCCGATGCGCGGGTGTGATGTCCGGCTCGTCGAACATCTCGCGAAGCCGAATCAGCGCGGTCTGCCGATACCACATGCCGCGCGGGGTCGTCGCGAGGAAATGCGGCTTGTCGATGACGATGATGCCGGCATCCTCATACACCACGTCGATATCGAACGGGATATGGGGCTCCTCACTCACCCACCGGTGCGGCCTGTCCACAGCGCTTTCCGTCCGTCGGCTCTCACCGGGAGCGCATGTTCTTGTAGCGCATGGCACGCAGCGCCTCGCGCTTGTCCTGCTCCTCACGCAGCGCCTGACGCTTGTCGAACTCGCGCTTGCCTCGTGCGAGGGCGATCTCGGCCTTCGCCCGACCATCCTTGAAATACAGGCTGAGCGGCACGATGGTGTACCCCTTGGCCTCGATCTGACGGGACAGTTTGACGATCTGCTGCGCATGCAGCAACAGCTTGCGCTTGCGCTTAGGCGCATGGTTGTTCCACGTGCCGTTGAGATATTCGGGGATATTGGCACCTTCCAGCCACATTTCACCCCGACGGTCAATGGAGACGAACGCCTCGGCGAGCGACGCCCGCCCCTCGCGCAGCGACTTGACCTCGGTCCCGGTCAGCACCAGTCCCGCCTCGTACTTGTCCTCGATCAGGTAATCATGCCGGGCCTTGCGGTTCTGTGCGATGAGCACAGTGCCCTGTTCCTTTGCCATGGTCTTCCTCTTCAATCACTCACATCAACACAGACATCATGAGACCAGACCCGCTTGCACGGGCCGTGACCGGACGAATCGGAAAACACCACCCGGAACTCAGTAATGCACGTATTGGAAATTACCAGCATTGTAAATCGTGCGCCATTGCGCCACGCCCTGAAGGCTGGCGCCGCACTCGGAGATCAGCACGGATCCGTCGCTGTTCACACGCTCGACGACCGCCACATGGCCGTAACGGCTGTTGGCGCCGAGCTGGCCTGCACGGAACACCATCGCGGCGCCGACGTGCGGCGTGCGGTTGACCAGATAGCCGAGGCTGCGGCCGGTGTTCGCCCAATCCTGCCCATTGCCCATGTATGAGCCGGTGGGCAGATGGTAGTAGTACACGCGGCGACGGTACGCATACCACGTGCACTGGCTCCACGGGTAGGCGCTGCCGCCCACCGTGTTGCCGGTCCTGTGCCCGTAGCACACCGGCATGCCCTCATAGCAGTTGCCGGGCACCGTGTAGTTCATGCCGTTGGCCTGTCCCGATCCGCCGGGCTGGGATCCGCCCGAACCGGAACCATTGCCGGAACCGGAGCCGGGCTTGCCGGAACCGGAACCGGGCTTGCTGGAGCCGGAACCGGAGCCGCTGCCCGACCCGCTGCCGGTGCCGGGCTTGATCTGCTGCTGTCCGCCGGTGCCGGCATTCGCCGAACCGGTGTTGTTCTGCACGCTCCACGAATCGATCTCGGCCTTCATCGACACCAGTTCGGCGGCCTCCTGCGCTTCCTTGGTGCTCAGGCTCTTCTTCTGTGCTTCCAGCTGGGCGCGTTCCTCGTCGCTCTTCTTGCGCAAGGCCTCCAGCTCACTCTGCTTGGACGCCGCATCCTCAGCGGCCTGCTGCGCGCTGGCCGCCTGGCTGTCCGCCTGGCCCTTGAGCTGGGTGATCTCGTCCTCGATGGCCGTGAGACGTTCCTTGCGGTTCATCGACGTGCTGAGGCTGGTGGCCGCGGCGTCGGCGGCATTCGCCTCACTGCGCGTGACAGCGGCATCCGACTGCATCTTGTTGACGAAGTCCTCGGTCGTGGTGGCATTGGTCACCACGTCCATCAGGGTGGAGGCGTCCGAGCCGTGGAAGCTCTCACGCGCGAGCTGAGCGACCGCATCCTTGGCGTCATCGTAATCCTCACCGGTCTGCTTGATCTTCTCCTCAAGCGAGGTCCGGTCGTTCTTCGCCGCCTCAAGCCGCGCCGTAGTCGCCTCTGCGAGGCTCTTCGCCTGTTCGGCCTTCTGCTGGGCCTCCTGTACGGCCTTCTGCGCGGCGGGAATCTGGTTCTCGGTCAGGTCATTCAACGAGATGATGAGATCGGCAAGTTTGGAATCGACGCCGGTCAACTGCTTCTTGAGACTGTTGTGGCTCGATACCTTCTGCTGGTATTCATACTCCGTAACCGCAGCGGCCTGCTCGGGCGGGGCGACCACGGCCACCGATCCCGCCCCCAGGGCCATTGCGGCGGCAAGCGCCAAAGCGGTGAACGTACCCCCACGTTTCGCCATCTTCACCATTGTCGTCGCCCTTCCATTAATGCCGTATTTGAATGCATTGTAACGAATTAAACTGGATAAATGCGCCGCGTGTCATCCGGCAGCGAAATGATTCATCTCATACTTCGCGCATCTCGGACGACACGCGGCGGCAAGTCACACCTTGAGATAGCGTCGCAGCGATACCGCGGACGCAACCGCCGACAACAGCATGGCCCCCACCACCAGCACGGGGGCGGTCAGCCACACCGTCGTCTGCGTGATGAACGGCATCCACTGCACGCTGGTCGCCAACCAATCGGTGACGAACACCTTGACGATGCCGCTCAGCGCGCCGACCGCCAGCAGCGATCCCAGCAGGGACGCCACCACGCCCTCCAGGATGAACGGCAATCGAATCGTCCAGTTCGAAGCACCCACCAGACGCATGATCTCTGTCTCGTTCTTCCGGGAGGCGGCGCTCATGCGAATCGTCGTCGCGGTCAGCATGATGGCGACGACCACCATGACACCGGCCAGCACGACGGTGACCACGGTGGCCCGGTTCAACACCGAGAACACCGGGTCGAAGATCTGCCGCTGGTCGACAACCGCCTCCACGCCCGTGCGCCCGGTCAGCACCTCCGACACCACCTGGTATTTGGTCGGGTCCTTGAGCTTGAGACGCAGCGAATCCTGCATATCGGAGGCGGTGAGGGTACGTCCCTCGTACACGCCGTTCGGGTACTGCTTGAGGAATGTGTTCTTGAAGAACTCCTCGCGGCTCATGTACGTGATTTTTGACACGTCACTGCCGAGCTCGTTGTTGATCACGTCCTCAAGATCCACGATCTCCTGCTGGGTCGGCGCCTTGCCGGTCGAGCAGGACGCCGACTGGCTGGTGCCGTCCGGGCACAGCCACACCACGACCTCGACCTTGTCGTACCAGTCGCCCTTCGCCTTGGTGATCTGCGCCTGTATCAGCACGGACGCGCCGATGAACACGAAGGAGATGAACGTGACGAGCATGACCGAGATGATCATGGACACGTTGCGCCGCAGGCTGGTCCAGGTTTCAGACAGGATAAAACGCATTCTCATCGATTGTCCTCCTCGTTGCGAGCACCGTCGGTATCATCAGCGCTACCGGCCTTTCCGGCATGCCTGTCGCGATGCCCCGGTTGGGCCGGCGGCGCCGGCGGCAGCTTGTGCGCGCGCCTCGGCTTCGTCTCGCCCCCCTCATCGGACGAGGAGCCCGGCTCTGCCGCCGAACCGGCCTGTTCGCTTTGAGATGTGGATTCATCCTGAGGATGCTCCGTCTCCGGCTGACCATGCGGTGCGGCATCATCCGCCGAATGCGGCGGTTCCGGCGGCTCGTGCCGTTCCGGCTGGGCGGCATCCTCCGGCTGCGCGGACCGGGCATCATCCCGAGCCATCGCCCGGTCGCTCGACTGAGCCGCGGCATAGGAGTGTTCATCCCCGCCCTGCTCGGCGCGGGCCTTCTGCTCCTCCTGCGCGGCAATCTGCTCAAGCGACAGGCCCTTGCCCCAGGTCAGCGTGTCCTCCACCGACTGGAACGCCTCACCGTAGCGGCCGGTACGCCCCGAATGCACGGAGTTCGCCAACCGGGCGATGCCTTCGTTCCGGATATTGCCGCTGACCGCCTTGGCGACCACTTCGATACCCTCGACTGCACCCTCCTCGCCACGGGCCTCGATAGTGGTGACCTGTGCGTCGAACGAGCCGGAATCAGGGCGGAAACGCGAATCATCCGACTGCCCGCTGATCGCCTCATGCGCCTTGGACGCGACATCGCTGTCGGGGAAGAACTCGGCGGAATCATACGAGCCCTGGGCCTCGTCGCGCACGATCTTGCCGGTATGCAGCTCGATGACGCGCTTGCGCATCGAGTTGACGATCTCCTCGTTGTGCGTGGCCATCACGATCGTCGTGCCGGTGCGGTTGATGGCGTCCAGCACCTCCATGATGCCCAGCGACGTTGTCGGATCGAGGTTTCCGGTGGGCTCATCGGCCAGCAGGATCTGCGGATGGTTCACATACGCGCGGGCGATGGCCACACGCTGCTGCTCACCGCCGGACAGCTCATGCGGGTAATTGTTCTCCTTACCGGTCAATCCCACGGTCTGCAGCACCTGCGGCACCAGCGACTTGATGGCGGACCGGCGCGTGCCGATCACCTCAAGCGCGAACGCCACATTCTGCCACACGGTCTTGTTCACCAGCAGCTTGTAATCCTGGAACACGAATCCGATGGAACGACGATACTGCGGCACCTGACGGTTCGTCAGACGGCGAAGATCATTGCCGGCCACTCGAATCTCGCCGTCCGTGGCCTCCTCCTCGCGCAGCAGCAGGCTCAGCAGCGTCGTCTTGCCAGAACCGGAAGCACCGACCAGAAACACGAAATCGCCACGTTCGATGTCGAGGTTGACATCATCCAACGCCGGCCTCGTACCCTTGGGATATACCTTGCTCACATGATCCAATGCGATGAGTGCCATATCGTCTCCTCACTCGCCCCCGGAGCCGGGAGCCAAGTCACGGTTTACTCTTCCTCTTCGGCCGCCTGGCGACGCTGCTCGTGACGCCAGCGGATACCGGCTTCGATGAACGCATCGATATCGCCGTCGAACACGGCCTGGGTCTGGCTGGTCTCGCAACCGGTGCGCAGATCCTTGACCATCTGGTACGGGTGAAGCACGTACGAACGCATCTGGTCGCCCCAGCTGGCCTTGATGTCGCCCGCGAGCTCCTTCTTCTTCTTCGCTTCCTCCTCGTGGCGCAGCACCAGCAGTCGGGACTGCAGCACGGCCATGGCGGCGGCGCGGTTCTGGATCTGCGAGCGCTCGTCCTGCATCGTCACCACGATGCCGGTGGGAAGGTGGGTGATGCGCACCGCGGAATACGTGGTGTTCACGCCCTGGCCGCCGGGGCCGGACGAGCAGTACGTATCCACGCGGATATCGGTGTCCGGAATGTCGATGTGATCGGTCGCCTCGACGAGCGGCACCACCTCGACGGCGGCGAAACTCGTCTGTCGACGGCCCTGGTTGTCGAACGGGCTGATGCGCACCAGACGGTGCGTGCCGCCCTCCACGCTCAGGCGGCCATACGCATACGGCGCATCCACCTGGAACGTGGCCGACTTGATGCCCGCTTCCTCGGCGTACGACGTATCCATCACCTTGGCCTTGAACCCGTTGCGCTCGCAGTAGCGCAGGTACATGCGCAACAGCATCTGGGCGAAATCGGCGGCGTCCACGCCACCCGCGCCGGAGCGGATCGTCACGACCGCGGAACGCTCGTCATATTCGCCGTCCAGCAGCGTCTGGATCTCCATGTCATCCAGCTCCTGGGCGATGGAGCCGATCTCGGACTGAGCCTCGCTCAGCGAATCGGCGTCAGCCTCCTCCTGAGCGAGCTCCACCAGCGTCTCGACATCCTCGATGCGACGGTTCGCCTCGTTCAGGCGCTTCAGCTGCGCCTGAGCCGCGGACAGGCGGCTGGTCACCTTCTGCGCGTTCTCAGGATCATCCCACAGACCAGGCTTAGCGGCCTCGGTCTCCAACGTCGCGATCTGCGACTTCAGCCGTTCGATGTCCAACGCCTTCGCAATGGACTCATACTTCGACCGTGCCTCGCCGATTGCCTGTGAAAAATCAAATTCTGCCATCGAATACCACCATAATCATTGAACTTGTGAACGAATCGATTGTGTGACGACGCTGCCGACCATATGCGAAATCTCAAGCACCTCGCGTCACGGCAGGACGCCAATGATCGCGTCAAAGACCCGCATACACCGCGGGAATGACCAGGCTGCCGAGCATGGCCACGGCAATGACGATGCACACCGCACGCATGATGATGCGGCGGCGGCGCTCACGCTGCTCCCGTTCGGTCCTGTAGTCACTCATAGCTTTTCATCGTAGCCGCCCCGCTAGATTTTCTCCCGTGACGAAACCACGCCACAATGATTCGGAACGGCAGCCTCATACGTGCCCATCTGCCCATAATATAGAAGCATCTACCGTTCATCCACCAAGGAGACAAGCATGACGAACGAACGCACCGCATGGGGCTGGGGACTGGCCAGCATCGACGCAGCCGGGAACACACTCGACGTCTGGTATCCGCAACTGACGCTCGGCGCCGCGCCCGAAGGCGCGAACCGCCCCAACCACGAGTTCGGGGCGCTGGCGCAGCCGCAGGCCGACGCCCGTGGCGTGCGCCGCGAACCGGTGTTCACCGTAAGCTCCCTTGATGACCCGATCGCGGATGCGGCCGACGCCTACCTGCGCCTGCACCTGCTCTCCATGCGCCTCGCCCAGCCGAACACCCTCAACCTCGACGGCATCTTCGCCAAGCTCACGAACGTGGTCTGGACCAATTACGGCCCGTTCGCGGTCGAAGACTTCAACGCCCGCAAGCTCGACGTCGAAGCGGCCGCCACCAGCGCCGCGCGCTCCTTCGCCGCCTCCGCCGGGCTTCCGGCCGCCGCTCCCGCCGCCACCGTCAACGTGCTGTCAATCGACAAGTTCCCGCGCATGATCGACTACGTGGTCCCCTCCGGCGTGCGCATCGGCGACGCCGACCGCGTGCGTCTCGGCGCCCACCTGTCCGAAGGCACCACCGTCATGCACGCCGGCTTCGTCAACTTCAACGCGGGAACTTTGGGCGTCTCAATGGTCGAAGGCCGTGTCTCGCAAGGCGTCGTCGTCGGCAACGGCTCCGACATCGGCGGCGGCGCATCCATCATGGGCACCCTGTCCGGCGGCGGCAAGCTCCGCAACTCCATCGGCGAGCACTCCCTGCTCGGCGCCAACGCCGGCATCGGCATCTCGCTCGGCGACAACTGCGTCGTCGAAGCAGGCCTGTACGTCACCGCCGGTACCAAGATCACCGTCTGGGACAAGGCCAAAGCCGCCGCCGGCGAACCGCTGGACGTCGTCAAGGGCGCCGATCTGAGCGGCAAAGACAACATCCTCTTCATCCGCAACTCCGTCAACGGCCGCATTGAGGCCCGCTACCGGAAGACGGGGATTGAGCTCAACGCCAAACTGCACAAGAACTGATTGTGCACTGGCGGAGCGTCCTCTGCGTTATCCCTCGGGCGACGCGTCTCAGTGCATATGGTTCTTCCGCCCCGGCGGCGAGGCGGAAGAACTTGCTCCGTGCGTTTCCGACCCGAGTGCAATGCCGCGTGTACAACGCCCGCGAAATGCCATGATAAGGGGCTGCGGACGTTTTCTTGGAGACTGAGCGAAAGGATTTTCGTATGTTCAGTCCCGAAGAACGGGAGCGTGCGGTGGAGTTGTATTTCACCACGCCGATGACCACGGCCCAGGTGGTGGAGCATCTGGGATACCCGACCAGACAGTGCCTGGAACGCTGGCTGGCGAAGGATCCCGGGTATGCTGGCCATATGGCGAAACCCATCATCCCCTTGGAGACAAGAACGAAGGCGATCGAACTGGTGCTGGGCGGCATGCAGCAGAAGCAGGCCGCCGAACGGCTCGGCGTGAGCATTGGAGCTGTCCACAACTGGGTCAAGGCGTATCGCAAGGGCGGCATGGCCGCGCTGCAACCCAGGAACAGGAACGCCAGCCAGTCCAACAAGCCCTCGCCGCGACGAAGCCGGAGCGCCGGAGCCGTCTGCGATGACGCGGAGGCGCTGCGCCGCAGGGTCGAGGAGCTGGAACTGGAGAACACGCTGATGCGGGAGGTGGTGGAGGTCGTAAAAAAAGACCCAGGCGCCGACCTCCGGCGCCTGTCGAACAGGGAGAAGACGCTGCTGATCGACCGTCTGAGGCCGGCGTATTCACTCAACTCGATGACATGCTTGCTCGGCATCGCGCCGAGCAGCTACCACTACCACCACGCCAGGCTCAGCATTGACAGATACGCCGGACTCAGGACGGAGGTGGCGGAGGCGTTCGCCGCGTCCAAGGGCAGGTACGGGTACCGCAGGATCAAGGCCACGCTCCGAACCGGCGTCTCGGAGAAGGTGATCCGCAGGATCATGGCCGAGGACGGACTCGTCGCGCATGTGCCCAAACGACGCAGATACAGCTCCTACGAGGGCGAGACCACGCCCGCACCCGGCAACCTCGTCAACCGCGACTTCATGGCCGAACGGCCGAACGAGAAGTGGCTCACGGACATCACCGAGATCAAGGCCAGGGATGGGAAGGTGTACCTCTCGCCGATGATCGACTGCCACGACGGCAAGATCGTCGCGTACACGGCCGGTTTCAGCCCCAACGCGGAGCTCGCCAACGGGATGCTCGTCAAGGCCGCGGAAACACTGCCGGAGGGGGCGAAACCCTTGGTGCATTCCGACCGCGGCTGCCATTACCGGTGGCCCGGATGGCTGGATCTCATGGAACGGTACGGGCTGACGCGGTCGATGAGCGCGAAGGGCTGTTCGCCTGACAACGCCGCCGCGGAGGGGTTCTTCGGACGTATGAAGACGGAATCCGTCTATCCCGAGCGTTGGGAGGAGCGCACCCGCGACGAGGTGCTCGTCCTGATCGACGATTACATCCACTGGTACAACCATGAGCGCATCAAGCAATCACTCGGTTGGATGAGTCCGGTACAATACCGTCAGAGCCAAGGAATGGCTGCGTGATTATCTCCAAGAAAACGTCCGCAGCCCCCTACCCAATGCCATAATGCGGACGTTGTCCCGCATAATCGCGGGAAACAGCACACACACCCGTTGCCGCGAGCCACGGGTATTCCCGAAAACGCTGGAATTCCAACGAAACGTAGCAAGGCAAGTAGGGTCTCTAGGGAAATCGTTTGTACAACTTATGCATTTGACTGAAATGCATAAGTTGTACAAACGAGTCTGCAAACACAACGGCGTCGACGAACCGTCGACCAATCATCTCCGGAATACGGAGTAGTCGCCCAGCGCCACGGCAGGCTTCATCTCGGCGTAGTCGTGGTAGTCGATGCAGGCGTTCATGTACTCGTTGTGCTTGATGTCCAACGGATTCTCACTCTCCTTGAATACTTCGACAGCCTTATCATTGTCGTCGTAGATCACGTACACGTATCCGTACAGTCCGTCCGATTCCTCGTGCAGGAACCATGACTCGATATGCGCGCCCTCAGCCGGCATCGTCGCATTCGCTTCGGCCAAGTGATCGTTCAGATATCGGAACCATTCGCGGGCCAAATCCTCTTTGCCTGGCTTGATGCGGAACCTGTCCAACGAGGTATACATACTCATCCCCTTGTCTCATCATGCATGACACGGTCATTGTACAGGAGGGACATGTATGGCAGCGAATGACGACCATCAGTAAACACTGCGAAAATGCCACATGTATCTCGCGGAAGCTGAATCGAATCCGGCGCGACACGCCCAAAATGTGGATAACTCGGTAGCCTTCGACCACATTGTCCGTTCCGCTGGACAAAAAGTGTCTCCGTCGCATAGATTGCCATCAAGGATGATCCGCCGTCGCCAGACAATTCGCGGCAACGAACCACCAGGAGGAACAATGACGTCCGCAAATCAGCCACACTATGAGGATTCGCCGCCGGTCACCGTGCAGTCCGCGCCGCCCATGCCGACTGCGGCATCGGCCCAATATTGCTCCTCATCGCATAATGCCTTGCGCACGCTCGGCTTTGCGCTGCTGGCGGCCGGCACAGTATCGGCACTGGCCGCAATCGCATGTTATATGTATCTCAATCGCGGCGTCTACAATCCCGCAGACGCCATCCTGCTGCTGGTTGAAGGCGTCGCGGCGTTGGCCTGCGTACCGCTGCTGGCGGCCGGCGTGGTCACTTCCGTCGTTGCATGGAAGAAACGCGATAAGTAAGAACAGCGGGGGCGCGAATTGGCGTTGGACCACCCCCAGTCGCTACGCGACAGCCACCCCCCGCCAGCGGGGGCGACAGTAGGATGACAGCGCTACGAGACAGGCCGATTGGGTACGCTAGTCGGCGGCTTCCAGACCAGTTGAGGCATGCCTGGCGCGCATAAGTTCCAGTGCATGGGCAAGATCGGCCGGGTAGTGGGATTCGACCGACGTCCAGAGATGGGTGCGGGGGTGACGAAACTCCAGCTTCATCGCATGCAACCACTGCCGGTCCAGGCCGACCTCCCCGGCCAGCACCGGATTGGCCCCATACATCGGGTCTCCGACCAGAGGATGCCCGATCGAAGAGAAATGCACGCGAATCTGATGCGTGCGTCCGGTTTCGAGATTCACCGAAACCAGCGTCGCCTCGCCGAATCGGTCCAGCACGTCCCAATGCGTGACCGCCGGCTTGCCCGACGGCGTGACGCAGAAGCGGAAGTCCGACACCTTGGCGCGGCCGATGGGCGCTTCGATGGTGGCCTTGTCCTCCTTGAGGTTGCCCTGGACCATCGCATGATAGGTCTTGACCACCTCATGCTCGGAGAACTGCCGCCGCATCTCCTTGTACGCCAGCTCTGACTTGCACACCAGCATCAGGCCGGACGTGCCCACATCCAACCGCGACACGATGCCCTGCCGCCCGGGAGCTCCGTATGAGGTGATGCGCACGCCGCGTTTGAGCAGGCTGCCCAATACGGTGGGGCCTGTCCATCCGGCCGAAGCATGTGCAGCGACGCCCACGGGCTTGTCGACCACGACGACATCGTCATCCTCATACACGATGGCCATGTCGAGACACACCGGTTCCGGCTCATGCCGTTCTTCGGCGATGTCGAATTCGACGGTCTCCCCATACAGCAGCGTGCCCGACTTGGCGATCGCACGATCCAGCACGCGGGCTTGGCCGGATTCGATAAGATCCGCCGCCTTGGCACGCGAGATGCCCAGCATCTTGGAAACCGCCACGTCGAATCGTGACCCCACCAATGCGTCGGGCGCCGGAACGAGACGGCTCATGAAGCGCTCCTCTCCGAGTCATCAGGCTGACGGCTCGAAACGGTCACCTCCGTCCGGGATGAGCCGGACGATGCATCCTGCACCATCGCTGACGAGTCCTGCGATTCGTCCGCCGTGCCGTCTGACTCCCCGTCACGCGCCATGTCACCGGCATCCTCCCCCAGATGCTCAATCCGATCGAGGTCCTTGCGGCTGAACGGCACATCCAGCACAATCAGCACCACGACGCCGATGCCGGCCATCACCAGATAGATATCGGCGACATTGCCCACGGACCAACCATAATTCAGGAAATCAACGACCTTGCCATTGAGGAACCCGTCTGCATAGGCCACGCGATCGATCAGATTGCCGAACGCTCCGGCGAACGCGAACGCGAACATCACCGTCCAGCGCATCGATATCGTGCGTGCCGCCAGCACCGCCATCACCACGCACGCCACCACGGCGAGCAGCGAAATCAGCCATGTGCTTCCCGATCCGAGACCGAGCGATGCACCCGGATTATGAACCAGCGTCAACGAAAGCAGGCCCGGGATCAGCGACACTGTACGCCCGTCGCCCAACGCCTGCTGCGCCCACATCTTGGTGAGCTGATCGATGCCCAGCGCCACGGCCGCCACACATGCAAAGACGGCTACGCGAACACGCAGCCGTCCTTGGATATCCTTCATCGACTATTCCGCCTGCTTGCCGATCTGGCTGTAGTTGTTCGTATCGGACACCTGACGAGACAGCTGGCCGAGGAACTCGGTCAGACGCGCACGGTATTCGGCTTCGAACTGCTTGAGGCCCTGGATGTTGCCCTCGATGACCTTGGACTGGGTGGTGAGCTTGTCACGCACCTGCTGCGCATACTCATCGGCGTTGGAGCGGGTCTTGCTGTCGTACTCGCCGGCGCGACGACGCACCTCGTCCTCATAGTTGTCGGCCTGCTGCTGCGTGTTCTCGCGGTACGTGTCGGCATCCTGACGGGTCTTCACCGAGTAGGCGTCGGCGTCGGAACGAGTGCGCTCCGAGTACGCGTCGGCATCGGAGTGAACCTGCTTGTTGTACTCATCGGCCTCGGTACGGGTGCGGGACGAGTAGTCGTTGGCCTTGGTGACCAGCTCGTTGTACTTGTTCTGGCTGGCCTCGGTGATTTCCTTCGCCTTGGCCTTGCCCTTGTCGACGTACTGGTCGTGCAGCTGCATGGCCAGCGTCAGCATGGCGGTGGCGCGCTCGGGCTCGCTGCTGGCAGCGGCGGCGGCACCAGCGATCTTCTGCAGGCTGCCGGTCTCCGTGCTCGGCTCGACCTTGGCGACCTGCTCGCGCAGCTGGTTCTCGCGCTGCTTGGACTCCTCCAGCTGACGAGCCAGATCGGAGGCCTGCGCGGCCTGCTGCTGCAACGCATCGAGGTGCTTCTTGGCATCGTTGAGCTGCTGCTGGTAGGAGGCGGCCTGCTGCTGCGCTTCCTGCAGACGTCCGCTCATGTCCCTGGCGCTGACGCGGTACTGGTCGCGCTCGTTCTGCACCGCGGCGAGCTGCGCGGCGACATCGGCCTTGCCGGAGGCCTGGGCGGCCTGCGCGGTCAGCTGGTCGATCTGGCCGCTGAGGCGATCCACCTGATCCTTGAGCTGCTCGTTCTGCTGGGACAACGCGCGGTTGCTCTCCTCGGCTTCGGTGAGTTTCGCCGCAGCCACCTGAGCCGCCTGATCGTCCTTGCTGGCGACGGGCGCCGCGGACTTGAGCTGCTCGTTTTCGCTCTGCAGTGACTGTACCTGCGCAGTCAACTCGGAAATCTTGGAGTTGAGCTTGGCGACGTCGGGAGGAAGGGACTGCGTCGCCTGGCCACTTGCAACGGCCTGCTTGCCAAGCGCCTCGACGGTTTCCGTCACCTGATCGAGAAAATCGTCAACCTCGTCGACATCATAGCCTTCCTTGAAACGCACGGTCTGGAAGGTATGCTCCCGTATATCTTTAGGCGTCAAAAGAGCCATAAAACTTACACCTCGCTTTGGGCACGATGCCTCGCTGTGTTGGTATCACCTTCCGATGCTAGCACGAACCCTGAAAGAACTCTCGCCGTATGCGTGATTACGGCGCGATTTACACCAATATTCTCAAGGCGACAAGTGCGGTGTACAGCACGATGAAGCTGACGTCCATCGCTATAGGCCCCATCGGTATGGGCCGGATGTAGCGTCGCAGCCAGCGCAACGGCGGCTCGGTGAGCTGGTAGACGACATTGATCAGCGATGCGACGACGCCCTTGGGATACCAACGCGGCGCAAGCACCGACACCCAATCCAGGATCATACGGACGAACAGCACCGTGATATAAGCGTCGATAATCCAGTCAATCACCAGACGCATTATTGTGAACACCATGCCTTCCAGCCTATCAAAACGGCATACAGCTTCATTGCCGTCAGCTGAACGTCAACTGGGCATTACCGCCGCCGCTGTCATGACGACGAATCGTCTACAGCCGCCAATCCGGCCGACCGCCGGCAGATCAGTCGGCGAACAGGTCGTGCGCCGAGGACGGCGCCTGCGGCTCCTCCACCTTGATGTTCACCTGGGCCGGGCTGAGCAGGAACACGCGCGGAGTGACACGCTCGATGGACCCGCGCACGCCGAAGACGACGCCCGCGGAAAAGTCCACGATGCGGTACGCCACGGCCTCGGAGACACCGGTCAGGTTGAGCACGACGGGCACGCCGTCGCGGATAGCACGCCCCACCAGCTGCGCGTCCTCGTAGGACTTCGGATGAATCGTGGTGATGCGGCTCACGCGACCCTGGAACGGATTCGACTCACGGCTGGGCGCGGATGTCGGCGACGATGGCGCAGCCTGGGACACCGGAGTGACCGAATGATCGTCGTCGAATCCGGGATCCTCATCCTGGATGTCCATCGGCTCGTCGTCTTCGGCAACATCCGCCATGCCCAGATACTGCATCGCGTTCTTCATAAACCCAGCCATGACTGTTTAGTTCCTTTCGGCTCAGCGCAGAAAATCAGGGATATCGAGGTCGCCCAGGTCACCGGAGGAGACGATATCGTGCTCGGAGGTCTCGTCATCGATCGGCATCGACGCGGGGCCGCCCTTGCGCAGCGCGAAATCCGGCACCTGACGCGCCGCCGGATTGGTGGTGGTCATGGGCGTGTTCGCGGACGGCTGCGTGCGCACGGGGATGCTCGGCGCGACTGGCTGCTGCTGGTCGTGCGCGTGCGTCGGCGTGACGGGGTCCGTGGTGTGGGAAGCCGGGATGGATGCGGCGGTCGTGGCGCCCTTCATCGAGGGTACGTTGGTGTTCTTGGAATCGGCGTCGAAACCGGCCGCGATGACCGTGACGCGGACCTCGTCGCCGTAGGCGTCGTCGAGCGCGAGACCCCAGATGATCTGGGCTTCGGGGTGGATGGCCTTGCGCACCAGCTCGGTGGCCGCGGAGGCCTCCTGCAGCTTGAGGTCGGTCGGGCCGGCGATGTTGATGAGGGCTCCGTGAGCCCCTTCGACGCTGGATTCCAGCAGCGGCGAGCTGATGGCGATCTCGGCGGCCTGCGTGGCGCGGTCCTCGCCCCGCGCGGAGCCGATGCCGAACAGCGCGGTGCCGGCGCCGCGAAGGATGGCGGTGACGTCGGAGAAGTCGACATGGATGTACGAGTTCATCGTGATCAGGTCGGTGATGCCCTGCACACCGGCAAGCAACGCCGAATCGGCGGTCTTAAAGGCGTCGACGATGCCGATCGTGCGGTCGGACAGCTCAAGCAGCCGGTCGTTGGGGATGACGATCAGGGCGTCGACCTCCTTGCGCAGGTTCTCGATGCCCAGATCGGCGGAGGCGGAACGCTGCGGTCCCTCGAACGTGAACGGCCGGGTGACCACGGCGATGGTCAGCGCCCCCTGCTGATGCGCCGCGCGGGCGACGATGGGGCTCGCGCCGGTGCCGGTGCCGCCGCCCTCGCCACAGGTCACGAAGACCATGTCGGCGCCCTTGAGCGCCTCCTCGATGTCGGACTGGTGATCCTGCGCGGCCTTGCTGCCCCGCTCGGGATCGGCGCCGGCACCCAATCCACGGCTTGAAGCGTCATTCAACGAGATCTTCACATCGGCGTCGGAGCGCAGCAAATCCTTGGCATCGGTGTTGATGGCCACGAACTGCACGTTCTGCAGGCCTTCGGCGATCATGCGGTTGACGGCATTACCGCCGGCTCCACCGACACCGACGACTTTGATGTTGGTCCTGTCGTTGAAATTGTCAGTCTGGGCAATCTCGCTCACCATTGTCTCCTGTCACTCACGGTTACGCATAACTCTATCGCAGAACCATTGATTATAAAGCTATTTTCTCGGCGTGTATCAACGTTTTTCCATCTCATTTGCACAAAACGACACACCATGGCCGCATTCGGCCCATGACCCGGATGCCGTCTCAGTATCCGGCGTCCATCGGATCGTCGCCGAACAGCGTCTCGCGCTCCTCGTGCGTGGTGACCCGCGAGTCGAGCCAACCGTACGGCAGATGCACTTTTTTTGCAAAGCGAACACGGCCGCGCGGCTTGTCCTTCACCCGTTCGGGGAAGGTGATGGCGGGATCGAGACGCGAGGTCTCGCGCTCCACGTCGGCGAGGTTCTCGCACTCCATGAACGCCCTGCGCGTCGTCCCTCCGACGGGGAATCCCTTGAGATACCAGGCGATGTGCTTGCGCAGGTCGTGCACGGCCATGCGCTCGTCACCGTCATAGAACTCGACGAGCAGCCGGGCGTGGCGCATGATCACGTCGCATACGGCCCCCAGCGTAGGGTTGACGCGCTCGTCGCTGCCCGCGAAGGCGTTCCTGATATCGGCGAACAGCCACGGCCGGCCCTGGCATCCGCGCCCGATGGCGACCCCGGCGCATCCCGTCTCGCGGACCATCTCCAGGGCGTCGTCGGCGCCCCAGATGTCGCCGTTGCCGAACACCGGGATGTCCAGCGCGCCGACCAGTTCGCCTATGCGGCTCCAGTCCGAATGGCCGCCATAGTATTCCGCCGTGGTGCGGGCGTGCAGCGTGACGGCCGCGCACCCCTCCTCCTGCGCGATGTGGCCGGCTTCCATGAACGTCTCATGGCTGTGATCGATGCCGACGCGGATCTTGGCGGTCACGGGGATGTTCGCCGCCGAGCACACCTTCACCACGCGCTGAATGATCTCGCGGAACAGGTCGGTCTTCCACGGCAGCGCGGACCCGCCGCCACGACGGGTGACCTTGGGAACCGGGCAGCCGAAGTTCAGGTCCACATGGTCGGCCATGTCCTCATCGACGACGATGCGCGCGGCCTGCTCGACGATGACCGGGTTCACGCCATACAGCTGCAGCGACCGGATGCGCTCGCTCGGCGCGAACCGGCACAGGCGCAGCGCCTTCGGATTGCGGGCGACCAACGCGCGCGCCGTAATCATCTCGGCCACGTACAGGCCGTCCGGGCCGTATTCCTCACACAGCACGCGGAACGGCCAGTTCGTGACGCCCGCCATCGGGGAGAGCACCACCGGCGTCGGCACGTGGATCGGCCCGAGATCGACTGGTGCCATCGTGACCGGTTCCTTCCCGGCCGGTGCGTCGGTGCGCGGGTCGAGCACGTCGGTCTCATGCGCGTCGACGGCGATGGTCTGTTCAACGGTGTCTGTCACGGCTCTCCCCCACGAATCGGCACGGCTCATGCCATACATGTCTTGAATGTACAAGAGCCCCCTTGGTGAAAAGGGGGCTGTCCGAATGATGTTCAGCACCCGGCCCGGTGTGGTCGGGCCGGGTATCGATCAGTACAGGCCACCGGCCTCGGCGACCTTGACCGGGGCGGACTCGTCCACGCCGGTCTCCTTGGCGACGTCGGTGCCGCCGTCGGCGGCCTTGGTGCCGGTGATGCTGACGGGGCCCTCGGGGTAGCGCACGCGCTTCTCGGACACGCGGGCGGCCACGTAGTCGGCGACCTTGTCGAGCGCGACGCGCTCCTGCTGCATCGTGTCACGTTCGCGGATGGTGACGGCCTGGTCGTCGATCGTGTCGAAATCGACGGTGATGCACAGCGGCGTTCCGATCTCGTCCTCACGACGGTAACGGCGGCCGATGGCACCGGCCTCGTCGTAGTCGATCATCCACTCGTGCTGACGCAGGTCGGCGGCCAGATCGTGGGCGATGGACTGCAGCTCGGGCTTCTTGCTCAGCGGCAGCACGGCGGCCTTGACCGGAGCAAGACGCGGGTCGAGACGCAGCACGGTGCGCTTGTCGACGCCGCCCTTGGTGTTCGGCGCCTCGTCGACGTCGTAGGCGTCAACAAGGAACGCCATCAGGGAACGGGTCAGGCCGGCGGCCGGCTCGATGACGTACGGCACGAACTTCTCGCCGGTGGCCTGGTTGAAGTAGCTCAGATCCTCGCCGGAGTGCTTGGAATGCGCGCTCAGGTCGTAGTCGGTGCGGTTGGCGATGCCTTCGAGCTCACCCCAGTCGGAGCCCTGGAAACCGAACTTGTATTCGATGTCGACCGTGCGCTTCGAGTAGTGGGAGAGCTTCTCCTTCGGGTGCTCGTAGTGACGCAGGTTCTCGGGGTTGATGCCCAGGTCGGTGTACCAGCGGGTGCGGGTGTCGATCCAGTACTGGTGCCATTCCTCGTCGGTGCCGGGCACCACGAAGAACTCCATCTCCATCTGCTCGAACTCACGGGTGCGGAAGATGAAGTTGCCGGGCGTGATCTCGTTGCGGAAGGACTTGCCCATGTTGGCGATGCCGAACGGCGGCTTGGAACGCGAGGAGGTCATCACGTTCTTGAAGTCGACGAAGATGCCCTGCGCGGTCTCGGGGCGCAGGTAGTGCAGGCTGTTCTCGTCCTCGACCGGCCCGAGGTGGGTGCGCAGCATCATGTTGAAGTCACGCGGTTCGGTCCACTCGCCGCGGGTGCCGCACTCGGGGCAGACGATGTCCTTGAGACCGTTCTCGGGCAGCTTGTCGCCGTGCTTTTCGGCGTAGGACTCCTCCAGCTTGTCGGAACGCTGGCGCTTGTGGCACTTGAGGCATTCGATCAGCGGATCGTTGAACACTGAGACGTGACCCGAAGCGACCCATACGGCCGGCGGCAGGATGATGGATGTGTCCACGCCCACCACGTCGCCGCGGGTGACGACCATGGAGCGCCACCATTCGCGCTTGATATTGTCTTTCAGGGCGACGCCGAGGGGGCCGTAATCCCATGCGGAACGGGTGCCGCCATAGATTTCGCCGGCGGGGAACACGAATCCGCGCCGCTTGGCGAGGGATACGACTTCATCGAGTTTAGAAACAGCCACAATGCACCTTCTGGTTTGAACGGTTTGGGGACTTAGTATGCTCGCACGAGTCTAACGGCAGACGGTGACAGCCCGCCGCCTTGTTCGGCAGCATCCAACCTGCGGATATGCGGGTGCCCCGCCGGCATGATCGTCGACGGGGCACCCGGGGAGACTCGCGAGAGTCTCGTGTGAGTCAGGAGCGCTTGCGGCGCAACGCCATGACGCCGGCACCGACCGCCAGCATCGCGGCCGCGACGGAGGCGATGATAGCGACGGATGCGCCGGTCTTGCTCAGTGCGCTGCCATCGATGATGGCGATGATGCGGCCGGGCTTCTCCTTGAGCGCGGCGCGGGCGTCGTTGAGCATCGACAGCGCGTTGTCGATGTCGAACTGCGTGGAGTTGGCGTTGCCGATGACGGCCTTGGCATGCGCCAGGGCGGTCTCGAACGCCTTCCACGACTCGGCCGTGTACTTCGACCCGTCCAGCTTCTCGGCCTCGACCTTCTTGACCGCCTTATCCAGCGCCGCCTTGTCGACGGTGCCCGGTTCGGGCTTCGGGTCGGGCTTGACCTCGCCCTTCTCGGTCAGTCCGTCGCGAGCGGAGGTCAGGGCGCCAAGGGCCGCGTCCACATCCTGCTGGGTGGCGGAATCGCTGGCGATGACGGCCTTGGCATGCGCCAGGGCGGTCTCGAACGCCTTCCACGACTCGGCCGTGTACTTCGACCCGTCCAGCTTCTCGGCCTCGATCGCCTTGATCTTCTTGTCCAGCTCGGACTTGCTGACGGGGGCGGGTTCGGGCGTCTTCTCGGTCAGCCCGGCGTAGGCGTCGGTCAACGCCTTGAGCGCGTTATCGACGTCCTGCTGGGTGGCGGAATCATCCGCGATGACGGCCTTGGCATGCGCCATGGCGTCCGCGAAGGTCTTCCACGAGTCGGCCGTGTACTTGGACGAATCCGGGTTCTTGGCCTCGATCGCCTTGATGGCCTTGTCCAGATCCGTCTTGCTGACGGCCGGGGCGGGCTGCGAGACGGTGATGTCGATGACCGCGGACTTGCCCTGGTAGGTGACGGTGACGGTCTTGTCGGTGACCTTGAGCTTCGCGTCGAGCGCAGGCTTGAACGTGAACTCGCCGGCCGTCTGCGTGTTCCAGGTCACGGTGCCGGTGCTGTCGTCGTCATAGTTGAGCTGCAGCACCAGTCCTGCCGGGTCGAACTTGTCGTCGACCACATAGGTCAGCTTGGAAGGCTTGGTCTTGACGCTCACTGAGGTCAGCGTCGGTTTCGGCGCCGGGGCGTCCTTCAGTTCGATGGTGAACGTCTTGGCGACGGTGCCGGAGTACTTGTCGATGCCGCGCACGGTCACCGTGGCCGTGCCGACGGCGGTGTTGCCCGCGTAGTCGAGCAGGTAGTCCACGCCGTAGCGCAGCGTGGCGTCGCCCAACGTCACCGTCACGTCCTTCGTGGCGAAGGTGGCGGGATGGTCGGCGTCCACCTGGTCGACGGTCAGCTTGGCGGGCACGGTCACGGTCGCGCCGCTGATGTCGGTGGTGTCGACGGCCTTGCGCAGGCGGATTTCGGAGGCGGACATGAACTTGTCGTTGCCGGAATCCGCATAGGTGTGGACGGCCTTGAGCCGCACGTGCTTGGTGGTCACCGGCCTATTGAACTCGGCGAGCTTCCAGCCGTAATCGGTGGTCCATGTGCCGGAGCCCGCGTCGGTCCAGTTGGTGCCGTCATCGCTGACCTGAACCTTGTATTCGGTGACGGAGCCGTTCTTGCTGCCCGCGGGGCGCGGCAGGTAGCGCAGCGCGTCGAGCTTGGTGGGTTTCTGGAGCTCGAAGGCGATCCACAGGTCGTTCACGGTGGTGGGCGTCCAGTTGGAATGCCAGTACGTGCTGGTGTTGCCGTCGACCGCGAATTTCTTCGGGCCTTCGGTCGCGGTGCCGGACGTCTGTTCGCTGCCCGCGGTGACCGTCATGTCGGCGGCCGGGTAGTCGCGTACATCGGAGTCTGCGGGGAATTCCTGCTCCGTGCCCAGGTTGATAGTGAAGGTCTTGCGCGTGACGTGGTCCTCGGACTCGGTGATCACGCGGATCACGTTGTCGTGCGCGGGCAGCACGGTGACGCTGGCGTTGCCTTCGCCCTCGGCTTTGACGTCCGCGATGATCGCGGGCGTGTTGTAGGAGCCGGCGGCGAGCACGGAGTCGGAGACCTTCGTGCCGTTCACTGTCAGCGACGAGAGCGCGGCGGACGTGTTCGTGACGAACTTGCTGGTCGCGGTCTTCAGCTCGATCTCGGTCAGGCCGGCGCAGACCACGCCGCTGGGGGTTGTGGTGTCGGCGTTGGTGACCGTGACCTTGACGAACGTGGCTCCCACCGGAGCGAAGTCATAGGTGTACGGCTTGACTCGGTCGGACGACTCCTGGGCCGCGACGGTCTCCGTGGCAGCGAGATCCGTCCAGTTCTTGCCGTCCGCGGAGATCTGGATCTTCGTCTTGCCGGCGTCGGGGAACCTCACCGCGTTGCTGTCGCGGAAGAAGTACATGACAATCTGGCCGAGCTGCTGCTCGGTCGCGTACTCGAAGGTGATCTCGGCGGTGTTGTGGCCGGCCTTCGAGTACGCCCAGTTGGTCCATGCTGACGGGTTCGCGCCGCCGCCGGTATTGGCGTCGACGGTCGTGGAGCCGTCCTTGATGGCGTCCAGCGTGTCGGACTGCTTGTCGGCGGGGATGTTCTGAGTCAGGCGCAGCGCATTGCCGGAGACGCTGCTGCCGATGGTGACCTGCGACCGCTGCACGCGGATCGTCGCGGTGACCTTGAACTCCTTGCCGAAGACGGTGGCGGTGCCGGGGACCTTGACGGTGCCGGCCGTGTTGTACACGGTGTCGGCGGGCTTGGTCCAGTCGACGGCGAAGTTCGCGCTGGTCACGGTGCCGTCGGGCAGCACGGCCGGACGCGAGCCAGGCAGCACGGCGGGCGTGCCGACCGGTGTGCTGGCCGAATAGTTGAGCAGCGCACCGATCTCGTCGATCATCGTCACGCGCACGGAGATCTTCTGCCCGGCGACCGTGCCGGCCACGCTGAACGAACCGGCCTTGGCGATCTGGTCGTCGCTGACTGCGTCCCATGTGACGTTCTGACGGTCCGACGTGCCGTCGGAGTAGCGCACCTCGACATCACTCGGCAGAATCGGCTTGTTGCCGGTCTTGACGTAGTAGTTGCGCGAGTAGTAGAAGCTGCGGACCGTCTTCTCGGTGCTGGTGCCGGGGACGGCGGTGGTGGCGATCTTCACTGTGGATGATTGCAGACCGTCGGCCTTGGCGGTGACGGTGATCTCGCCCGCCTCCTTGGTGGACTGGACGATGGCGAGCACCTTGCCGCTGAACGCCTTGCGGTTGTCGGCCTGATAGGAGTCGTGATCCGGCGAGCTGCCGTTGTCGACGCCGACCAGTTTGCCGGCGCCCTTGACGTCGAAGGTGACGCGGTTGGCGGCATCGGGGACGATATGGCCGTTGGCGTCGGTCACGTCGACCTCGATGTACGACAGGTCCTTGCCGTCCGCGGTGATCGTCTTGCGGTCGGCATCGGCTTTAAGCTTCGCGGCCTTGCCGGTGGTGGTCACCGACGCGTTGCCCTCGGTGGACCCCTCGGGGATCAGCCTGTTGTTCTCGTCGTATGCTTCGGCGGAGATGGTGCCCTCGGCCCACGGCACGTTCCAGGTCAGGTACATGTTCTTGTGGGCGGTGGAGTTCTTGTCGGCGCCCTCGTAGACCTGATAGGTGTATCCGGCCGCGGTGGTCTTCTTGGTGAAGGACTTCTCTCCGATCAGTCGCTTTTCGGTGCTGCCCTTCGGTGTGAAGTACAGCTTGACCTTGGCCGCGTCGGTGTAGACGACGACCGGCACGTTGTTGCCGGAGTCCTTGGCGACGACGTTCTCGTTCCATGCGGGGAGGATGTGCAGCGTGTGCACGTCGTCGTTCCACTGGCTCTGATAGAAGTAATAGGTGTCCTTCGGGAAGCCTGCGGTGTCGACGATGCCGAAGTACGAGTTCTTCGGTGACGGCCAGGAGCCCACGGCGCCGGAGCCGGTGCCGTTCCACGGGGTGGGTTCGCCGAGGTAGTCGAAGCCGGTCCACACGTATGTGCCGGCGACGAAATCGCGCTGAACCACGTCGTACCAGGCGGAGCTGGCGACGGCGCCCCAGCCGACTGCGGAATTGTCATAGCTGGTCAGCTGCTTGTCGCTTGACTGGGCGCCGCCGGTGGTGCGGTTGTAGATGCCTCGGCTGTTGATGGCGGACGCCGTCTCGGAACCGTAGATGGCCCATGAGGGGTGGTCCGTGCGGATCTTGTCGTAGTTCGCGCCGTTGGAGTAGTTGGTGCCGACCACACCGCCGTTGGCGGTCAGGTTGTCGCCCATCGTGTTCGACTCTCTCCAGTCGGCCTTGATCTTGTTGTCGCCGTGGGTCATCGGGCGGGTGCTGTCCGCGGCCTTCGTCCATGTGACCAGCTTGGCGGAGGTAGCCGGGAAGTCCGAGACGCTGCCGCTGATGCCTTCCATCATCTCGTTGCCGAGCGACCACATGATGACGGACGGGGCGTTCCTGTCGCGGTTGATGGTGCTGGTCAGGTCGAACTTGGCCCAGGTCTCGTCCTTGTCGCCACCCAGGACGGCGTTGTCACCGGCGATGGCCTGGCCGAACCACTTGCCGTAATCCTCGGTGTTGCCGTTCTTCGACCGGTTCCACATGTCGAAGACCTCTTCGACCACGAGGACGCCCTTCTCGTTGCAGACGTCAATCAGCGCCTTGGCTGCGGGGTTGTGCGTGGTGCGGATCGAGTTGACGCCCATCTTCTGGAGAATCTCGACCTGGCGCTCGATGGCGCGGCGGTTGGCGACCGCACCAAGCGATCCCTGGTCATGATGCATTGAGACGCCCTTGAGCTTGACTTTCTCGCCGTTGAGCGAGAAACCGCTGGTCGCATCGAAGCCGGTCCAGCGGAAGCCGTATTCGGTGTCGTAAGTGTCGAGCACCGTGTCGCCGTTGAGCACTTCGGTGCGCACGGTGTACAGGTTCGGGTTCTTGATGCTCCACAGCTTGGGCGAGGCGGCGGTGATCGTGGAGGTCACGTCCGCGCTGGCACCGGCCGCGATGGACTTGGATGCGGTGGTGACGGTGCCGATGGCGGCGTCGGTCTTGCCTCCCTTGGGGAACACGGTCTGCTTGAGGGTGATGTTCGCCGCGGCCTTGGTGTCGTTGGCGACCTTGGTGGTGAGGTTCATCGTCACGTCGCCGCCGTTTTGGATGGCGAGGCTCGGGGTCTTGATGGCCACGCCGTTATTGCCGACGTGCACGCCGTCGGTGACGGTGAGGGTGACGTCGCGGTAGATGCCGGAGCCGGAGTACCAGCGGCTGGACGGCAGCCTGTTCTCGACCTTGACGACGATGGTGTTCTCCTCGCCGAACTTGGCGTTGCCGGTCAGGTCGAAGGAGAACGGCGAGTAGCCGTACGGATGGGTGCCGAGCTTGACGCCGTTGAACCAGACGGTGGCGTTCATGTACACGCCGTCGAAGTTGATGGCGATGCGCTTGCCGGCGAGGTCCCGGTCGATGGTGAAGGACTTGCGGTACCAGCCGGTGCCGCCGGGGAGGTACGCGCTTTCGGCCTCATTACTCTGCGAGTACTTCTGCGTGATGCTGTAGTCATGCGGCAGGTCGACCTGCTGCCAGGCCGAATCGTCGAACGTCGGGTCCTGCGCCTGCACGGAATCGGACAGCATGAACTTCCAGTTGGCGTCGAAATCCGAGGTGCGATTCTGCTTGGAATCCACGGCGCTGGAGTAGACCACCTCCGGCGTGGAGCTCATCTGCGTGGTGGAGTCGGATCGGGTGGCGTCCTCGACCGCCCACGCTGAATTTGTTAACAACCCTAACGGTATTGACAAGGCCACTGTGGCGGCGAAAGCCACGATGCGGCCACCAAGTCTGCGAACTGCCATAAACGTTCCTTCTTCATTGAATCCACGAGCGCCTGCCGCGCCGCTCTGTTGCTGTTAGTGTATACGCACCAATGCGGTATCCACACGGTGATCATAAGAATGATATCTCATTACCTGTATTTCATGTAAATACCATTAACAAAAACGGCGTGTCGCCATCGCCAATCCTGTATCCCCCATACAGGGCCGGAAAAATCGCAACGCAACGCATGCCGGCAACGAAGCGGCGCCATTACCACGTACCTTCAAGAAACGCAAGACACAATGTCCATATTGGGCCATAGCGTTGAAGGGCACAATGCAGGGGGACCCGCAGCAGTACGCGAGTTGAGAAAGGCCACACGCCTGACCCTTTGAACCTGTTGGTCAAGACCATCGTAGGGAGCAATGATTATGAGCGAGGAATCGCCGAACACGCGGATATCGCCGCAAACACAGCCATCACTGCGCGAGCAGATAGCGGACGCGGTGCGCACGGTACGCGAGACTACGCCGCTGGCGCAGTCCTTCACCAATTTCGTCACCATCAACCTTGTCGCCAACGCGCAGCTCGCCGCCGGCGGCGCGGCGGCCATGAGCTTCCTGCCGGACGACATCATCGACACCGCCACGATCAGCGGCGCCGACTACATCAACGTCGGCACCCTGCTGCCGTTCTACAAGGACGCGCTGCCGCAAGTGGCGAGGGCGTTCCACAACACCGGCCATCCCTGGGTGCTCGACCCCGTCGCCGCCGGCATTGGAGAGACCAGAACCGCCATATTGCAGTCATTCAAGCGCTATCCGCCGACCGTGATCCGAGGCAACGCCTCGGAGATCATCGCGCTCGACGCCATGTGGGGGCTGAACGAGGAATCCGCGACCGCTACCGCATCCAAGCCCGCCGGCGTGGAATCCGTCGACGACGTGGAATCCGCCATCGCACCGGCGCAGCGGCTCGCACGGTTCATGGCGAGGCACGGCGCCAACGGCACGGCGGCGGTGGCCGTCTCCGGTGCGACGGACATGGTGACCGACGGCGAACATGTGTACCGGCTGGCGGGTGGCAGCGCCATGATGACGAAAATCACCGGCGCCGGATGCTCGCTCGGCGGCGTCACCGCCGTGTATCTCGCCGTCGCGCAGCCGCTGATCGCCGCGCTCGCCGCCACATCGCTGTACAACACGGCCGGCGAGATAGCCGAGAAACGAAGCAACGGCCCCGGTTCGTTCCAGGTGGCGCTGCTGGACGCGCTGTGGAACGTTACCGCCGAGGAGGTGGCAGACCGCGCGATCGACATGCGATAGCCGCCCCTCCCGGTGCTCCCGATAAGTGGCGCCGGCATCATATTCTTCCAATAGGCATCATATTCTTCCAGTAACACAATTAAAGGAACAACAGATGAGCAATGAATACCCATTCGCGTCCATGCGCAATTCGTTCGACCTGAGCGCGTACTTCGTGGTCGGCCCCCAGGACTGCAAGGACCGGCCGCTGACCGAGGTGATCGATCAGGCCTTGCATGGCGGCGCCACCTTCATTCAATTGCGAGCCAAGGGCGCCGACGCCTCTGAGCTGACCGAGATGGCCCGCGACATCGCGCAGATCATCGAGGACAACGAGAAGTCCGACTCCGTGGCCTTCGTGATCGACGACCGCGCCGACGTGGTGTGGCAGGCCCGCCGCAAGGGCATCAAGGTCGACGGCGTGCACATCGGCCAGAGCGATATGGAGCCGCGCGAGGCCCGCGCCCTGCTGGGCGACGAAGCGATCGTGGGACTGTCGGCTGAGACCGAGTCCCTGGTCCGACTCATCAATGAGCTGCCCGACGGCTGCATCGACTACATCGGCGCCGGACCTCTGCACGTCTCCTCCACCAAGCCGGAAGCCTCGGTGGGCGGCAACGACGGCTCCGGCAAGACCCTGGATGCCGCGCAGATCAACACGATCTGCTCCGCCAGCGAGTTCCCGGTCGTCGTCGGCGGCGGCGTGACCGCGGCTGACATGGCCATGCTGGCCGGCACGAAGGCCGCCGGCTGGTTCGCGGTCTCCGCCATCGCGGGCGCCGAAGACCCCGAGGCCGCCACCCGCGAGATGGTCTCCGGCTGGAAGGCCGTGCGCGCAGACGAGCGCCACGGATACGCCCCACGCATCGTGACCCACACCCCCGCCACCGACACGCAGGCCGCGCAGGAAGGCAGCGCCGCCGCCGGAGCCGAGGCCACCGAAAAGAAGTTCACCAACGCCAAGGACGCCAAGGACGCGCAGAAGCTCGCCAAGCAGCAGCGCGTCGACATCGCCGCCCGTGGGTCCAAGCAGCGCGACAAGGCGCACATCCGCAAGACCAAGTCTGTGCCGTTCTCCTACGAGTACGGCTCCTACGACCTTGAGGTACCCTACACCGAGATCAAGCTCTCCGACACCCCCGGAGTGGGCCCGAACGCCCCGTTCCACGACTACAACACCGAAGGCCCCAAGTGCGACCCGAAGGAGGGCCTGAAGCCCCTGCGCCTCGACTGGATCCGCGACCGCAGCGACATCGAGGACTACGAGGGCCGCCGCCGCAACCTGCAGGACGACGGCAAGCGCGCCATCAAGCGCGGCCGCGCCACCAAGGAATGGCGTGGACGCACGCACCAGCCGATGCGCGCCAAGGACCACCCGGTGACCCAGATGTGGTACGCCCGTCACGGCATCATCACCCCGGAGATGCAGTACGTCGCCACCCGCGAGAACTGCGACGTGGAGCTCGTGCGCTCCGAGCTGGCCGCCGGCCGCGCCGTGATGCCCTGCAACATCAACCACCCCGAAGCCGAGCCGATGATCATCGGATCCGCCTTCCTCACCAAGCTCAACGCCAACATGGGCAATTCGGCCGTCACCTCCTCCATCGATGAAGAAGTGGAGAAGCTCACCTGGGCCACCAAGTGGGGCGCTGACACCGTGATGGATCTGTCGACCGGCAACGACATCCACACCACCCGCGAGTGGATCCTGCGCAACTCCCCCGTGCCGATCGGCACCGTGCCGATGTACCAGGCGCTCGAAAAGGTCGAAGATGACGCTTCCAAGCTGTCTTGGGAGCTGTTCCGCGACACCGTGATCGAGCAGTGCGAGCAGGGCGTGGACTACATGACCATCCACGCCGGCGTGCTGCTGCGCTACGTGCCGCTGACCGCCAACCGCGTCACCGGCATCGTCTCCCGTGGTGGTTCCATCATGGCCGACTGGTGCCTGCGCCACCATCAGGAGAGCTTCCTGTACACGCACTTCGACGAACTGTGCGACATCTTCGCCAAGTACGATGTGGCGTTCTCGCTCGGCGATGGTCTGCGCCCCGGCTCGCTGGCCGACGCGAACGACGCGGCCCAGCTGAGCGAGCTGATGACCCTGGGCGAGCTCACCGAGCGCGCGTGGGCCAAGGACGTTCAGGTCATGATCGAGGGACCGGGCCACGTGCCCTTCGACACGGTGCGCATGAACATCGAGCTGGAGAAGGCCGTGTGCCACGGCGCCCCGTTCTACACGCTGGGACCGCTGACGACCGACACCGCGCCGGGATACGACCACATCACCTCCGCCATCGGCGCCACCGAAATCGGCCGTTACGGCACCGCCATGCTGTGCTACGTGACGCCCAAGGAGCACCTGGGTCTGCCGAACAAGGATGACGTCAAGCAGGGCGTGATCGCCTACAAGATCGCCTGCCATGCCGCCGACATCGCCAAGCACCACCCGCACGCGATGGACCGCGACAACGCGATCTCGAAGGCCCGCTTCGAGTTCCGCTGGCTCGACCAGTTCAACCTGAGCTACGATCCGGATACCGCCATCGCCTTCCACGACGACACGCTGCCCGCCGAGCCGGCCAAGATGGCGCACTTCTGCTCGATGTGCGGCCCGAAGTTCTGCTCGATGGCCATCTCGCAGAACATCCGCAAGGCGTTCGGCGGCGAGGCCGCCCAGCAGCAGATTGTCGCGGACGCCGTCACCGGCAAGATCCCGGAGGGCGTCGAGACCCCGGCGAACCCGGTCACCGACGACACCGTCGTGTCCGCCAACGTCCTAAGCCCCGAGGAGATCCTTGCCGGTATGGACGCCATGGGTGAAAAGTACCGCGCCCAGGGCGGCAAGCTCTACTCCAAGGCCAGCGAGTAAGCTCCAGCCTTCATCGGTAATGCCCCCCGCTAGCGGGGGGCATTCGTATTTGCGGCTCTTCCTCTGACGGGCGCCATCCCGTATCATGGATATACGTTGCTCAATGTCGAGAAAGGGATTCCATGAGTACGACGAACAACAGCCTTTCCATACTGTCGAAATCCGGTTCGTGGATACGCGGCAATCCCGGACGATTCGCCTGCATGCTGATCGTAGCCGTCCTTTACGGCCTGCTTCTGGCCTGTATAGTTCAGCCCGATTATGAGGGCTTCATGGCCGCTGCACTGATGATCAACTTCCTTGTTCCTCCAGTATTGCTTATCATCAATATCGCGGCTGCCTGCTTCAGGAAAAGCACTTGGAAATTCCCTCTCGGATGCGTAGCGGTCTCACTCCCGCTGCTGTTCGCTCTGATCCACGGGTTCGAAGGCGGTCCTTGCGCGAAGGCCGACGTCTGCACCTCGATTGGCGGATGGCAGCTTTCATGGGGCTGCATGGAGCAAATCGGATACTTCATGCTGGTATTCACCGTATTCTCATTCGTGGGATTCGCCTTGGTGCGACTCATCAAGCACTTCCTGCGGGCGCATCGGTAGCGCATCAGGTCGTCGCTCTCCCGCCGGTCGGTGACGGTTATGCGGGTGCGGCTGTGCGGATGAGGCTGTGCGGGTGCAGCCATGACGGCGAAGTCGCTGCCACACCAGGACGAAAAACACGTTTTTGACCGTGGTGTGGTACACGCCCGATACGGGAGGATTCGCACCGGACAGCGGAATCGGCCATTTTTCAAGGATTGCCGATATTCCTCTTGTACCACGGCAGCGCATGTAACCGGTTAAAACCGATTCCGCAGCAAGGTCCTGTGCCACACCACGCGCAAAACCGGCGTTTTCGACGTGGTGTGGCACAAAATCCTCGACTTGTCTCACACTTTGGAACAAAAGACTCCACATCCCAATCAGACCAGCAGACAAGACCCATCCCCTCCCGCTGGCGGGAGGTGGCACGCAGCACCGGAGGGTGGACAAACGGCAGAACGGATGCAAAACCGACGAAACACAAGACCACACCATCGCCCGCTACGCGGGAGCCCTCCGGGCCCTGCAATCAAGGACGGCCTGCGGCCGCCAGCGAGGGCAAGAACCATCCCTTACCGCAAGCAGGAGCCGAGAATCGAGCTCGCACCTAGTGCCGGCGTGCGCGGAACTCGGGCCGATGCTCGACGCGCTCGAATGCGGTCATGAGGTCGCCGGCGCGGATCGCGGCACGCTTGTCCTTGGCGGCCACCAGTGCGGCTTCGGTCCAGATGGCGCACACTTCGGCGCCGCTCCAGCCCTCGGTGCGCTCGGCGACGTCGGTCAACGGCAGCTCGCCCTCGCACGACAGCGATGCGGCCTGCACCTGCAGGATACGCAGACGGTCATGCTCGCTCGGCATCGGGAACGGAATCTGCCAATCGAAACGCCCCGGGCGCAGCAGGGCCGGATCCACGTCCTCTATGCGGTTCGTCGCGGCGACCACCACCACATTGCCCTTGGACTCGAAACCGTCCATCAACGTGAGCAGCTGCGCCACCAGACGCTTGCCGACGCCGTTCGTGTCGGTCTCGCGCGAGGAGGCGATCGAATCGATCTCGTCGAAGAAGATGATCGCGCGCTTGTCGGACTGCGCCGCGGCGAAGATCATGCGCAGCGTCTCCTCACTGTCGCCGACGTACTTGCTGACGATCGTCGGACCGGAGACAAGGTAGAACTGGGCGTCAGCCACGTTCGCGATGATGCGGGCCAGATGCGTCTTGCCGGTACCCGGCGCGCCGGTGAAGATCACGCCCTTGATGGGCTTCGCGCCGATCGCCCGCATCTGGGCGCTGTTGCCCAGCTGCGTCTCGATCAGCTCCTTCGCGCGGGCGATCACCCGCTCATACCCGCCGAACGCCGCAAACGTGAGCGACGGATCGGCACTCGGCGTGAGGCGGTACTGCTTGATGTCGTCATCATGGTCGGACTCCCCCGGCCGGATCGCGGTCGGCCACAGCACCCGTTCGATGCCGAACAGATCGGTGAACTCCACCGTGTTTCCGGGCGCGATGTCGACCGGATATTCGCCTTCCAGCAATTCCAGACCATCCGAGGTCTCGATGACCACGCAGTCCTCCAGCGCACGGCGGATTACGCCGACACGCGGCTTGACCGGCCACACCGAGGGCGGCACCTTCGTATAGAAGTCCTTGCCGACCAGCAGCACGTCGCCGATGTCGAAGATCTCCTGGCTGGGGAACGTCAGCTGCGTGCTGTGGCCGTTCGGCATCACCGCATAATATGCGGTGCGTCCTTCATCGAAGCCGGTGATACGCGCCAGAACACCATCACGCCGAAGGATATCGTCATTCGCCATCTCGCCGCAGCTCTCCTTTATCCGTGGTCGCCGATCCATGGTCGGCGATTGCAAAACGACTCCATCTCACCATAGAAACAGCGCAATTTCAAGACCATCCGGCTACAATGAACGGCATGACAGAGCAACTTGACACAACGGCGGCGCAATCCACGCTGCCTCCGGTGCTGACCATCGCCGGCAGTGATTCGTCCGGCGGCGCAGGCATTCAGGCCGATCTGAAGACCATGCTCGCCAACGGGGTGTTCGGCATGAGCGCGATCACCGCGATCACCGCACAGAACACGATGGGCGTGACGGGTGTGCAGAATATCACACCGGACATGGTCGCCGCACAGATCGACGCGGTGTACACGGACATTCCGCCGGCCGCGGTCAAGATCGGCATGGTATCGTCGGCGGAACTCATCTGCACGATAGCGGACCGGCTGGAGGCCCATCACGCACGTCATATCGTGCTCGATCCGGTGATGGTCGCCACGTCCGGCGCCAAGCTCATTGATGACGACGCCATCACTGCACTCACCGAGCGCCTGTTCCCCCTGGCCGAGGTGATCACGCCGAACATTCCCGAAACCGAGGTGCTGCTTGACCTGATCGCCCACCGGGGAGCCTCGCTGGACCCTGCGAAATGGGCTGAGGACACCGACCGTGAGAGCACGCGTATCGTGAGCGATACGGCGATGGAGGACGCCGGCCGCACCGTGTCGGAGCATTACGGCTGCGCGGTGCTCGTCAAGGGCGGGCATGGCGTGGCCGACGCGAGCGACCTGCTGTATGCCGATGGCGTCGCGACATGGATTCACGGCGTGCGCGTGGACAATCCGAACACGCATGGCACAGGATGCACGCTGTCGTCGGCGATCGCCTCGAATCTGGCCAAAGGCGAGGCACTGCCCGACGCGATCCGTCATGCCAAGGACTATCTGACCGGAGCGCTCGGCGCGCAGCTGAACCTCGGCCACGGTTCCGGGCCGATGGACCACGCATGGCACTGGCGCTGACCTGCACGCGGCAGGCGGATCCCTTATGGCGACGCCGGCCGGAACATACCGTATATACAGACCATCCAACACAGCAACAACCAACCAATCAGGGGGCATTCATATGACCATCGACCGCAACGCCGTCACGCAGGAAGTGCCGATCGACCCGGAAACCGGCAAGCCGTATCTCAACACCGTGGCGGCTATACAGGTCTCCGCGAACGGCGTCGGCTCCGAGGTGTCGCCGTATGTGGCGCAGGCCGTCGAGGTGATTCGCGAATCCGGCCTGCCGCAGGAGACCAATGCGCTGTTCACCAACGTGGAAGGCGACCTGGACGAGGTGCTCAAAGTGGCCGGCGAGGCCGCCAAGAAGCTCGCCGAGCAGGGCTACCGCACGAGCCTCGTGCTACATATGGACATCCGCCCTGGATTCACCGGTCAGCTCACCGAGAAGCCGAAGATCGTCGACGCCATCCTCTCCGGCAAAAGCGAGTGACCGGCGACGAATAACCGCTGCCCTGCCTGTGCCCGCGACCGCCGCCAGATGACCGCCACCGAGCGATTGCATGGCACCGGCAGGCGGATATCAATAGCGTGAACAATCCTGCGAAACCCGCGGATTGCGTGTATCGTTCTCCCTATGACGACGATGAAGGAGGTCGCCGAGAGAACGGGGGTGTCGGTCTCTACCGTTTCCTTGGTATTGAACGATCGCGACGAGGGCCGGGTCAAACCCGCCATCGCCGAACAGGTGCGCGCCACCGCCAAGCGGCTCGGCTACCGGCCTAATCCGCTTGCACGCTCGCTGCGCACCAGCAAGACGCGCATCCTGGGTTTCATCAGCGAGGAGATCGCCGCCACGCCCTATGCGGGCGGAATCATCCTCGGTGCGCAGGACGCGGCCAGCAAGTTGGGGTATATGCTGCTGACCGTGAACACCGACGGCAACAGCGACGAGGCGAGGGAGATCGCCACGCTGAAACGCTATGGGGTGGACGGGTTCCTTTACGCGAAGATGTCGAACCGTTTCACCGACGTGCCGAAATCGTTGCACGATTATCTGCTGGTGCTCGTCGACGCCACGGATCGCACCGGTCGGTATGCCAGCATCGAACCGGATGAAACGCTCATCGGCTACGACGCGACCAAGCGGCTGATCGACGCCTGCTGCGCGAGCATCGCCTATATCGGCTGCTCGGAGCCGATGCTCGCGCAGCAGGGACGGCTGGAGGGGTATCGCCGTGCACTGTTGGAGGCGGGCATGCCGTTCGACGAGTCGCTGGTGGTCGCCGTGCCGAACAACGGGCCTGCGTTGCAGACCGTGACCGACCTGTTCGAGCGGAGGCGGCCCGACGGGTACTTCTGCTTCAATGACGCCCGCGCATGGTACGTGTACGAGAACGCGGCGAGACGTGGCCTGGTCGTCGGCCGGGACGTGTCCGTGGTCGGCGTGGACAACCACCGGGTGTTCGCCGAGACGCTGGAGCCGCAGCTGACGACCGTGGAGCTGCCGCATTATGAGATGGGGTATTGGGCGACACGCAAATTGGTATCGCTGATCGAGGGTCGGGAGCCGGACGATGACGAACCGGAGACGACCGCTCCCCTGCCGCCGTTGGACGCCTCAATACCGGCGAAGATTCATTGCACGCTGATTGACAAGCAATCCGTGGCGCAGCGCTGATTCGCGGGGCCCGCTTCACGGGGCGTGCACGGCTCATTCCATGTGCGGCGGTTCGCGCCCCGGGCATGTTGGCTGTGACGGCGGCATGCATGATGCCTCTGATGCCGTACGTCAGATGCGGCGGCATGCATGATGCCGCCGTCGATATCGTCCGCTGGTATCGTGCCGGCGGACAGGCCGGATCAGCGTCCCTTGCCGAACGCCCGAAGCCGGATGCCGTTCCAGTCGGGGCTTACGGTGAGCGGTGTGGCCGCGTTCATGCCGGCGGTCTTGGCGGCGGACTGGACCGTGCTGGAACTCGCCGCGCCGGTCCTGCCGGGCTTGGGGGTCAGCACCCAGAAAGGGCCATCATCGCCGACGACCGAATAGGCGTCCACGATGGTGTCGGACAGCTCGTCCTCGTCATCACCGTCCCGCCACCAGACAATGGCTCCGTCGACTGCGGAATCATAGTCCTCGTCGACCAGATCCTCGCCGGTCAGATCCTCAATCTTGGCGCGCACCGAGTCATCGACGTCGTCATCCCACAACCATTCCTGCACGATGTCGCCGGACTGGAAACCAAATTCTTCACCGTTCTGTGATGCCGTTTCATTCACGGTGAACACATTACCAAAACGCTGGGAACAGCGACGTTAACACTCCGAAAAACCGGATGTTTTTTGGGATTTTCTCGCAATTGATACGGGACATGCCGATGGACGCGTCCGTCTCATGGCCGATTCCCGTCCGTCCCGCTGCCACGTGGACAGGCCGGTTCCGTGCCTCGTCCGGACACGTTCCGGCGGGCCGGGATGGGCGACTCACGATGCGGTGCAGCCGGCCAATCCGTCGGTGTGCCCCTGCCCGATCGCCACCAGAGCCTGATACGCCTCATCGAGCGTTGACACCTTGACGACACGCAGGCCCTGCGGCACGTGCCCTACCACCTCATTGCAGTTCGACTCGGGAGCGAGGAACCATGTCGCGCCGTCACGCAGGGCGCCCAGCATCTTGAGCCGAATGCCGCCGATGGCCCCGACCTTGCCCTTCGCGTCGATCGTGCCGGTGCCAGCGATGGTCTTGCCGCCGGTCTCATCGGCTTCGGTGAGCTTGTCGATGACGCCCAGCGCATACATCATGCCTGCGGACGGGCCGCCGATGTCGTCGACATGCATCGACACCTTCACGCCGGAGACGTCCATGCCCTTGCCCTTAAGATACGAGAGCGCGGCATTGGTCGCCGACGACTGGGATGAGTCCATCTCCTGGGAGGATTCCTCGGCGTACTCCTCGCTGGTCTGCCCGACCGGGAACACGACCTCCTGCGGCATCACGGTCTGCTTCGGATCAAGCCATGCGACCAACGCCTGAGCGTTGGTGACGGGATACCCGGGCACGCCGGCGGCGTTGACGGTGACGAGCAGCAGCTTGCCGGAATCCTTGTGGGTTTCAGCGCCGGAGATGCTGATCACATCGGAGCCTGACGACGAGCCGAGCACATCCTGCGTCGGCCCCGGGCCCTCTACCGTATACGCGGACGGCAGCATCATCGTCACCACTGCCAGTATCACGGCGATGGCGCCGGCGAAATACCTGAGCGAGTGCGAGCCGAGGTAGTTGCGGATGCGCGAAAGTGCGCTGTGCGCGTGAAGTTGGTTGTTTTCATGCATATTCGCCATACCTCCCATAATATGGAATCAACTGACGTTAACACATAAGGCGGGAAACACCATGGATGAGAACGCGATGCGGCAATGGTTCATCGATTGCTTCGGACCGGTGCAGGGCGAAATGGCATGGAACCAGCTTTCGCAGCTGCCCGACGAGATCCGCGAGCAGCTGATGAGCCAGGATATCGGCAAGCTCCCCAAGCCCGAGGAAGTGCAATCGCTCATGCAGGCGTTCACCGCCGGCGGGCTGAACACGTTCGGAGACATGAAGCAGACCGTGGAATCCGGGCCGATCAACGTGAAACTCGCCAAGTCCATCGCATTGCAGAAGGCGAACGCCGACGGCTCGCAGGGAACGGTGAGCGCGCAGTCGGCCGACATCGCGCGGCGGGCGCTCAGCGAGGCCAACCTGTGGCTGGACACGGCCTGCACATTCGACCCGACCTCAGGAGAGACGCAGATGCTCACACGGGCCGGCTGGGTCGAGGACACGCTGGAATCGTGGGCGAAATTCGCCGGGCCGGTCGCGCAGTCGATGAACGACGCGCTCGCCTCGGTGATCTCCGAGCGTCTCGGCAACTCGTTCAACGGCGAGATCGCGGGCATGTTTGCCGGACCGGTGCCGATTCCCGTCCCCGATGGCATGAAGGATCCCGGGCAGCTCATCAAGCTGCTGGGCAACACGTCATTCGCCATGCAGCTGGGGCACGCCGCTGGAGACCTGTCGCACGAGGTCAACGGCAGCTTCGACCAGGGCATCGCGCTGCTCAAGAACCCCGCGGGCGGACTGATCATGCAGAACATCGAGGAATACGCGACGTCGCTCGACATCCCCGTCGCGGAGGTGACGGCGTTCCTGGCGCTGCGCGAAGTCGCGCACGCCCGTCTGTTCGCAGGAGTGCCGTGGCTGATGCCGCGGTTCGAGGCGCTGATCGGCAAATACGCGCGTGGCATCACCATCGATCTCGACGCGATGGAGGAGCAGCTTCGCGATGCGGGCGCGATGGATCCGGAGTCGATCTCCGGCGCGGTGAACCTGACCAAGGTGGGCATCCCCGATACGCCCGAGCAGCGTGAGGCGCTGGTCTCGCTGGAGACGCTGATGGCGCTTGTCGAGGGCTGGGTGGATTGCGTGACGTGGCGCGCCGGCATGGCGCACATTCCGCATATCGAGCAGCTTCGTGAGATGATGAGGCGCAAGCGCGCGGTGGGCGGCCCGGCGGAACGCACCTTCGAGTCGCTGCTGGGCATGCAGCTGCGCCCCAAGCGCATGCGCGAGGCGGCGGCCCTCTGGGAGCAGATCACCGCGGAGCGTGGTGTCGAAGGGCGCGACGGCGCCTGGTCCCACCCCGATCTGCTGCCGGCATTGCCCGATGAGGCCAAGACCGTCGACTCCGGAGCCGCGGGGGACACGGCCTCAGGCGTTACGAGGGCCGGAACGGATGACGGAGCTTCCGTCGCAGGTGACGCGAAGGACGGCACAAAGGACGCCGCGAACGGAGCCGAGGCGCAGAACGATGGCGGCGCCATCGACTGGGACGCCGAACTGAGCAAACTGCTCGGCGAAGACGGCGGCGAAAACGACGAAAACGATTCCGCCAAGTAACGTCACCACACACAAGCATGCCCCCGCCAGCGGGGGCATGCGACATGTGCCTTGGGTCAGCTGAGGAAGCGGCTGGGGAGGCGATTGGGACGGGAGCCCTCGTCCTTGGCCCGCGCGTACGACATGTGCAATCCGTCCTCGGCGCGGGTGACGCCGACATACAGCAGCCTCCGCTCCTCCTCCAAAGCCTCGCCCGCAATCGATGCGCCGTAGGGAATCAGCCCCTCCGAGCAACCGACGATGAACACGTACGGGAACTCCAGACCCTTGGACGCGTGAATCGTCGAAACGGTCACCGATGAGGCTGCAGCGCTCAATCCCTTGGCCTCCAGCAGGGCCAGACGGCTCTGCGCATCATCCGCGAGCGCCGAGTTCTGCCATCCGGAGTCACGCCTCACCCGGTATCGCAATCCCTCGGCCCGAAGCGCGGCGCAGATCGCGGGCTGCTGTGCGTTGATGCGCGTCAGCACCGCGCAATCGCCGGGATCCACACCGCCGGCGACCAGACGCGCTATCCGCGCGGCGATGCCCCGCGCCTCCTCCTCATCGGTGTCATAGCATGTGTGGCCCACGCGCGGCCCGCCCGAACGCGCCGAACGCAGCACCAGATACTGTTCCCGTTCTGGCGCGGCGGCCAACACCCGGTTCGCATACCGCACCACCTGCGGCGTCGAGCGGTAATCCGTGTTCAGAGTGACGTCGGCGGTCAGCGGGCGGAACTCGTCCGCGAAATGCAGCAGGTCATAGCTGCTCGCCCCGGCGAACGAGTAGATCGTCTGCGCCGGATCGCCGACCACGCACACGTTGCGGTTGTTTCCGAGCCACAGCGTCATCAGCCGATGCTGCAACGGCGACACGTCCTGATACTCGTCGACCGTCAGCCAGCCAATCGACGAGCGGATCGAGGCGGCCAACTCTTCGTAATCATCCATGACATGGCACACGAGCAGCAGAATGTCATCGAAATCGATCTGTCCGCGGACCGTCTTCTCCCACTCGTACGCCGTGATGACGTCGGCGAAACGCTGCGGATCGAGCTCCGCCGGCGGCTGACGGCGCGTCGCCGAGCACACGCGCGGATAGTCGTCGGGCGCCACCAGCGACACCTTCGTCCAGTTGATCTCCGCCCTGACGTCACGCACCTGCTGCGCATCGATGTCCGCGGCATTGGTGACCCGTCTGATCGCCCTCTCCACGTTCTCGCGCTGGTCGGAGGTCACGTGCGGCAGCGGCGTCTCGAAGATGTCGTCCCACACACGCCTCAGCTGCTGCAATGCCGCAGAATGGAACGTCGCAGCGGTCACGTCGTCGCCGACCCCCAGCGTCTGCAGCCGCGCGCGCATCTCCGCGGCCGCCTTCACCGAGAACGTCACGGCGAGCACCTTGCGGGCATCCCAATCCCCCCGCGCGCACGCATAGGCGATGCGACGGGTCACCGTGCGGGTCTTGCCCGCTCCGGCCCCCGCGATGATGCGCACCGGGCCGTCCAACGCGGTAACGGCCGACATCTGCGCATCGTCCAGCCCCTCAAGAATCGTCTCGCTCGATGCACTCATATCCTCCATTGTGGCGCATGCCCGGCCGATGCGCTGCCAGCATAGTGGGCAAACCGTGATTTTCCGCGAGTCATACGGCCAATTGCCTCCCGCGAGGCGCGACATTGTATTAGTGTGGGAGTGTGACTCAACGAAGCAAGCTTATGTTGGCGGCACTCGCCTCGGCGGCGATGCCCAGCATCGTCATGGCCGGCGTGCGAGACAGCGAACGGGCCAACGACACCGACGACGCCGCGGGCATCGATCAGGCCGTGCTGCAGGATGCCGCAGGCAGGATGTATGACATATACGCATGCGACACCGAAGACGGCCGCAAGCGCCTGACCGGGCGCGTGCAGGCCGCCAGGACGCTGGAGCGCGCCAAGGATCCGGGCGGTCTCGGATTCGCCCTGGATACGGTGCTTGCATTCGTTGACGGCAAGGAGAAAAGCACGCTCACCGGCGGCGCGACCGTGATGGTGGCGGCGCACAACGATGGCGTCGCAAGACCCCTCGATCTGCTTACTTTGGATGATTGCGCGGCGATGGGCACGGCCATCGGCGCCATTCACCGGCTGCGGCCAAATTTCCTGCAGGCCGAATCGTATCCGGTATTCTCCACCGGGCAGATTCGCGCCCAGCTGACCGCCTGGATCAAGCGGCTGCGGCAGGCGGGCCATGTGCCGCCGGAAATCACGTCGAGCTGGGGCCGGATCATCGAGACGGAGGGCCTGTGGTCGTTCGTCACCTGCCCGGTGCATGGCGGGTTCTCGGATGGCGACGTGCTGTTTTCCGGCGCGACCATCACCGCGGTGACGAACTGGCAGAACATGCAGGTCAACGATCCGGCACGCGATCTCGCGTGGATTTTCGGCAAGCTTGACGAAGATCACCGCAATGCGGTGCTTGCGGCGTATGGCCGCATGATGGGTTCTCGTCTGGACGATCTGATCATGCTGCGCGCGAACCTGTGGCTGCAAATGGAGCAGGTCGGCGAGTTCATCGATGCGTTGAACCGGGCCGATAGTCAGAAAATCATCCAGTTCAAGGCGCAGGTGGAGCGGCTGGCCCACCAGCTCGGCGCATTCACGCGTAAGACCGCGCCCGCGACGACGTCGGGTGCCCAGTCGTCCAAGCCGCCATCGACCATCACCGTCGGCACGCTGCTCAATGACGCCGACCGGCGCAAGGCCGCGGCCGCGACACAGGCCGGAGCGCGTGTGCCCGACGACATCGCCGACCCGAACGACAACACCGACGAGACCGACCGCACCGGTTCCGCGGACATCAAGGCGGCCGGGGAGTTCGATCCGCAGACCATGGGAATTCGGTACAGCGCTGAGACGGAACATGTCACGGCAACGGCGGGCACGACATCGGAAACGATGACGCTGAGCCGCGGGGACAGCGACGACACGGGCGATGCAGACGCAACAGGTGCCACGGACGATACAGACGACCGCACGCCGAACGCGACGCCGGCCGCCCATATCGAAGACGCCCCGTCCCAAGCAACGCCGGACCGACAGGACGGCGCGTCGGCGGCGCGCGACACCCCGACCATCGTCATCCCGCTGCTCGAACGTGAGGAACGCGCCATGCGCGACGCCCAGTCCGAGCTGCAGTCATCGCAAGGCAAGTAGCCTACAGCGAAAACCGTCACGCACGTCGATGGGAGCAATGCACAATGGCTTTCATCGGCACGCGTGCATGCGACTGAAAGCCCGTGGCGCAAACGGGCGTCGGACACATCATCCACCCAGCGCCTTCAACAGCGCATCATCCCGAGAGGAGCAAACATGGACATCGAATTGGGCATCGCCAATGTGGCGCGACCCGTCACCTTCAGCACCGAGGAGGACGCGGCCAGCGTCACCGAGGCCATCGAATCGGCGCTGTCGGCCGGAACCCCGATCAAGCTGACGGACGACAAGGGCCGTCGCATCATCGTGCCGGCGAACGCGCTCGGATACGCGCTCATCGGCTCCGAGACCAAGCACGCCGTGGGCTTCGGGGCGCTCTGACCGAACGCCGGGCTCAGCTGGCTCCCCTCTCCCGCCTTTGTGCGTAGGCGGGAGTCGGCCGGATATACAGTGACGACCGGGAGCGACCGGAGGGTTTGAACGCCCTGCGGCCGCTCCCGGTTTTGTGTTTTCTCTACAGCCGGGGTCGGTGGTCGGTGTCAGACCAGCGGAATCGCCCCTCGCCGCACGATCTCGGCCACGGTCTCGTCATCAGTCAAGTTCTCGCCCAGATGGTTCGGCTTGCCGGCGCCATGCCAGTCCGATCCGCCGGTGACCAGCAGCTGATGCGCCTGCGCGATGGCATACAGCCGTTCCCGCTGCTGCGGCGGATTGTCCCGATGCCATACCTCCAGCCCGTCAAGCCCCTCTTCGATCAGCGTCTCGATCTGGCTGTCGGACAGCAGTGTCACGTTGCGATTCACCGCGCCCGGATGCGCGATGATCACCACGCCGCCGGCTGCGGCCACGGCGGCGAGCACCTCGTGCGTGGTCGGGGAGGGCGTGGGGATGTAATACTTCGATGTGGCGCTCACCGCGTCGGCGAACGCCTCGGACCGCGTGCGGTACACGCCCGCGGCGACCAGCGCATCGGCGATGTGCGGACGTCCGATCGTGGTCCGCTCCCCCTCGTGCACCTGCTCCAGCACGGACTGCCAGCTGATCGGATAATCCTCGCCCAGTCGCGCCACCATGGCCTTGGTTCGCTTCAGCCTCGCCTGACGTGTGCGCGCGAACAGGTCCGACGTATGACGGTCGTTGGGATTGTACTGATACGCGAGCATGTGCACCGACACCGGCCCATCGCACGCCGTGATCTCCGTGCCGCGCAGCAGGCGCATGCCCTCCTCGCGCGCCGCGGCCTCGGCATCCGCCCATCCGCTGGTCGTGTCATGGTCGCTGATCGAGGCCCCGTGCAGGCCGATATGGCGGCTCAGTTCGACCAGGGATGCCGGGGTCTGCGTCCCGTCCGAATACACCGTATGGCAGTGGATGTCCCAGCCCGACTTCGGCGGCGCGGCGGCAAGTGCTAAACGAGTCATGTATCCATCGTAAGCTGTGTGCTGTCGGTTATTGCACAAGGCGCGTCATAACCCCGCGAAAATTTAAGAACCACCGTGATATCGCCGCGTTGTCAGCCACCCTCATCACGGTCTCCTCGAACGTAAGGATGATGTATGACTCACAACAGCGATGCAGTCAAACAGGCTGACATCAGCGTCGACGCCGGGCTCACCGGCTGGCGTCATGGCGCGGTCTGGACGTATCTGGTCATGTTGGCCGCCTCCGCGGCGGCATTGTTCGTTTCCCTCATGCTGTCGGCGGAGACGCTGCAGCTCGCCCGCAATCCCGGCGTCAAGCTCGGCTGCGACGTGAATGCCGTGGTCTCCTGCTCGACCGTGGCGGAATCATGGCAGGCGGAGTTCATCAAATTCGCCGGATTGAGCTTCCCGAACGCCTTCTTCGGCATCGCCGCCGAATCCGTGTTCGTCACGATTGCGGTGATAGGCCTGTCCAAGGTCGTCGTGCCGCGCTGGTTCGCGCTTTGCACATGGCTGGGCGGGCTCGCGGCCTTGGCGTACGCCTACTGGCTGTTCACCCAATCGATGTTCGTGATCCGCGCCCTGTGCCCGTGGTGCCTGGGCCTGATGTTCGCCACGACGATCCAGTTCATGGCGCTGTCGCACGCTACGGTGAGCGTGCAGCGGATGCCGGCGAAATCCAACGGCCTGCGCAAGTACTACCGGCTGAATTTCGATCTGATGGTGGACGTGGTCTGGATCATTGCGCTGATCGTGCTGATTATCGTCGTGGATGGGCCGGCGATTTTCGCCTGATACGAAAACGAGGCTCTCAAAACTCGAAGATAGGGAACCGCCATTGTTGGAAAATGGCGGTTCCTTTTTTGTATCTTCGAGTTCTGAGAGCCTCGATCGATCAGATCAACGTCACGTCCGCGACCAGAGTGGCCGAACCGGTGAGCGCGACGGTCTCATCGGTGACGTCCACCCGCACCGTGCCTCCCCGCACGGTGATGTCCCAGTGATCTACGCCGGTTTTGGCGCGCAGCGTGATCGCGGTGGCGCACAGACCGGTGCCGCAGGACAGCGTCTCGCCGCAACCGCGCTCATTGACGCGCATGGTCGCCTCTCCCGTCCCTGCGGCAGCGTCGATCTCGTCGACGCGTACGAACTCCGCGTTCTGGTCGGATTCCAGCACCGGTGAGACCTCCGGCTTGGTCACAAGATCCAGATCCTCGACCTTTGGCAGCGTGGACATCGCGTCTTCGATCACGCAGACCACATGCGGATTGCCCATGTCCACGAACGTGCCGCGGGCGGCTCCCGGCGTGCCGGGAATGGTCACCGTGAAGGCGTCAAGGTCGCCGCGCCGCCATGAGCCCATATCCACGCGGAACACGTCCCTGCCGTATGGCGCCACGTCGCCGAGCGGGCGCAGCGTCTTGACGCCGGCGCGCGTTCCCAGGCGGAACGGCTCCTCCACCTGCGTCGACGCCACGCCGCACCGCTGGGCGAACAGCGTGATCGCCCTCGTGCCGTTGCCGCACATCTCTGCGAGCGATCCGTCGGCATTGCGATAGTCCATGAACCACTCGGCGTCTCCGTCATCGCACGCCGCGACCTGCGCCTCGCTCAGATCGGCGACGTACTGCGGTTTCGTGAGCCTGAGCAGGCCGTCGGCGCCGATGCCGAAATGCCTGTCGCACAATTGCCGCACCTCATCGGCGGTCGGCTCGAAACGGCCGTCGGAATCCAGATACGCGATGAAATCATTGCCGGTCGCATGCGCCTTGGTGACGCTTTTCGGGATACTCATGACTGCCAGAGTACTCCCAGCCCGCGAATGGGCTGGCCGTCCGATGCATGGCTGCACGACTGCTGCGCTTGCGGCCGTGCGACGACATCGTGCGCTGCGGCCGCAAACGCATGCGCCGGATAACAGTGTGCGATAGTATGGGGGCGTTCGATGACACGGCCTCCCGGCAGGAAGGCTTGGCCGCTAGACGTTGGAAAGGCGATGGGACATGACTTCGACGGCACCGATCGGCGTATTCGATTCCGGCTTGGGCGGTATTTCGGTGGTGCGACAGATCGTGCAGGACATGCCTCACGAGCGGGTCCTGTATTTCGGGGATTCCGCGAACGCGCCATACGGCACGAAGACCCCGCAGGAGGTGCGTCGGCTGAGCTTCGACATCATGGAGAGGTTCATGAGTCAGGGGGTCAAGGCGGTGGTCATCGCCTGCAACACCGCCACATCCGCGGCGGTGAACGCGTTGCGCGACCATTACGACATTCCGATCATCGGCATGGAGCCTGCGCTGAAGGTCGCCTGCGATCGGGGCGACACCGCCGCGGGAGACGGGCCCGCACCTGCACGGCACATGCCGCAGCACATCATCGTCGCGGCCACGCCGCTGACGCTGCGCGAGCACAAGTTCGCCGCACTGATGGACCGTTTCAAGGCGAACAACATGATTTCGCCCCAGCCGTGCCCCGATCTGGTGGAAATCGTCGAAAGCGGAAGGCTTTGCGACCATGACCTGGTGATGCGCACCCTGCACCGGTATTTTGACGGCTATGACCTTCCGTCCATCGACTCGGTGGTGCTCGGCTGCACGCATTTCGTGTTCTACCGCGACTACTTCCGTGAGCTGCTGCCGTCGACGACCGCGATTATCGACGGCAATCGCGGAACGGTCCGGCATCTGGGCATGGTTCTGGAATCGTTGGGGAAGCTTGCTCCCGAGGAGATGGACGGCGGCGTCGAGATCGCGAATTCCGATAGCGGCGAACGCATCGCCGCGCTGTCACGAGAACTGCTGCACAGCTAGATCGGGCGACCCTGGCAGACACCGTGATTGTCCGCATAACGGGCGTACACTTGGACGACACTACGAAAGGGGACGACGATGACGGTGAAGGCGACGGACAACGGTCACAAGGCCACGGCCCACGCGGATACGGGCGCACGGGACGCGGGTGCAGCCGAGACGGTCGAATCGCAACGCACCGACACACAGCGCAGTGATGTATCCACACAATCGAAACCCTCGCACAGGACGGCGCTGATCGATGTCGGCGGAGGCTTCCGCGCGATATTCGGAGCCGGCGTGATGGACCGCTGTCAGGAGGAAGGCATCACGTTCGACCACTGCTATGGCGTCTCCGCAGGCAGCGCCAACATGGTGTCGTTCCTCGCCGGCCAGCACGGCCGCAACCACAAGTTCTACACCGAATACGCCTTCCGCAAGGAATACGCCAGCTTCGACAGCTATGTCAAGCACCACAATTTCGCGAATCTGGATTACGTATACGGCACGCTGAGCAATCACGACGGCGAATATCCGGTGGATTATGAGGCGTTCGCAGCGAACCCCACCGGGTTCACGGTGATCGCGTGCAATGCGTTGGACGGTTCCGCGAAGTATTTCGACAAGTCCGACGTGCATTACGATGATTTCAACATCATGAAGGCTTCGTCGGCCGTGCCCGTGGCCTGCGAGCCGTATGTGATCGACGGCGTCCCGTATTTCGACGGTGGCATCGTCGATCCGGTCCCCGTGCAGAAGGCCATTGACGACGGATATGACCGCATCGTGCTGGTGCTGACAAGGCCGAAGGACGTGCTGCGCGAGCAGAAGCGCGACATCGCGCCGGCGCGAATCCTTCGGCATTCCTATCCGGCCGCCGCTGAGCGACTGCTGAACCGATACGCCACCTACAACGACGAGGTTGCCTTGGCCAAGGAGTACGAGCGCGATGGCCACGTGCTCATCCTCGCGCCCGATGACCTGTGCGGGCTTTCGACGCTGAGCAAGTCCTTCGAGGGACTGGAACTCATGTACCGCAAAGGCTACGCCGCCGCCGGCGCGATCGCCAACTACCTGGCAAACTGAGGCGTGGCGCACACCCCCAATTATCGTGCCGGGTAAGGAAGGCCACTCCTCCCCCACCCGACGAAAGTCCCATTCCGACATGTTCGGATGGGACTTTCGCGGATAATGCCAGCGACTGGAATATCAGCCACTAGCTGCGGAGCCGTTAAGCGGGAAGCCCGGTGGGCTTCCCATAGGCGACGCCGAGGCACGGCAGTGCCGAGGAAACATGACGGTCTGCCGAAGGCAGTCCTTGGCTACTCCAGTTCCACCGCGCCGGTATAGAGCTGGTAGTACTCCCCACGTTGCGCGATGAGGTCGTCGTGCGAGCCGCGTTCGATGATGTTGCCGTGGTCAAGCACCATGATCACATCGGAGTTGCGCACGGTGGACAGGCGGTGGGCAATGACGAAGACCGTGCGACCCTTCATCAGGTTGTCCATGCCGGCCTGCACGACCTCCTCGGTGCGGGTGTCGATCGACGACGTGGCCTCGTCGAGGATCAGTGCGGGCGGATCGGCCACGGCGGCGCGGGCGATGGAGATTAGCTGGCGCTGACCCTGGGACAGGCCGGAGCCGTCGCCTTCGAGCACCGTCTGGTAGCCCTTGGGCAGCATGCGGATGAAGCCGTCCGCGTTCACCAGTCGCGCGGCCTCGATGCATTCCTCATCGGTGGCGTTCAGTCGGCCGTAGCGGATGTTGTCCATCACGGTGCCGGTGAACAGGTTCACGTCCTGCAGCACGATGCCCAAAGACCTGCGCAGGTCAGGCTTCTTGATGCCGGCCACGGAGATACCATCATACAGAATCTGGCCTTCCTGAATGTCGTAGAACCGGTTGATGAGGTTGGTCACGGTGGTCTTGCCGGCACCGGTGGCGCCGACGAGCGCGATCTTCTGGCCGGGCTTGGCGAACCAGGTGATGCCGTGCAGCACCGGCTTGTCCGGGTTGTAGCCGAAGGTCACGTTGGTGAAGCGCACGTCGCCGCGCAGCAGGGTCAGTCGGCCGTCGGGCGAGGTGATCGCCTGCTCCTTGGCCTTCATCGCCACCTCGCGGGCCGAGCCCTTGAGCTTTTCTGCGGCCTTCAGAGACCTCGTACCGTCGTCGCCGACCTCGCGCTTCCACGCCCAGTGGCCGGTCTCGTGGTCGACTTCGGTCATGGTGCGGCCATCCTCGCCAAGTTCCACGTTCACGAGCGTCACGGTGCCCTTGTCTTCCTCGATGGGCTCATCCATCAGCTTGAAGATACGGGAGGCACCGGCGAGCGCCATCATCACCATGGTCAGCTGCTGGGAGACCTGGCCGATCGGGTTGATGAACGAACGGGAGAGGGTGAGCAGCGAGACGAGGGTGCCGAGGGTGAGCGGCTTGACGCCGGTCAGGCCGAGATCGTTGACGCCGGCCAGCGAAACGGCTGCGCCGATGATGGCGAGCAGGATGTAGAGCAGGTATCCCATGTTGCCGACCACCGGCATGGTGACGTTGCCCCAGGTGTTCGCTTCGGCGGACGCCTCGAACAGCTCCTCGTTCTTCTCGTCGAAGGTCTTCTGCGTGGCGTCCTCGTGGTTGAAGACCTTGATGACCTTCTGGCCGTTGACGGACTCCTCCACGAAGGCGTTCACGTCGCCGATCCACATCTGCTGTTTGACGAAGTAGCGGCCGGAACGGCTCACGATCTTGCGCACGATGAAGTAGAGCAGCACGGTGAACACGATCACGAACGCGGTGAACGGGATCGAGAGCCACAGCATGGACAGCAGCGCCGCCAGCGCGGAGATGATCGAGGAGAACATCTGCGGGAACGACTGCGATATCGCCTGACGCAGCGTATCGGTGTCGTTGGTGTAGTGGCTCATGATGTCGCCGTGCTCATGGCTGTCGAAGTAGCGGATCGGCAACTTCTGCTGGTGGGCGAACATGTCGTCGCGGATCTTCTTGAGCGTGCCCTGTTCGACGGTGACGATCAGCCACTGCCAGGCCCAGGACGCCACGATACCGGCCAGGTACAGGCAGCCCATAAGCGAGATGGCGCGCAGCAGCGGTGCCCAGTCGGGATTTGTCTCCCCCACCATCGGCAGGATGTACGTGTCGATGAGGGACTGGAGGAACAGCGCGGATCCGGCCTGCGCGGCGGCGCCGATCAGGATGCAGATCACGATGGCGACGACGCGCCACTTGTATTGGAAGATGTAGCTGAAGATGCGCTTGATGGTGCCAGGTTCGGCTTTGCCCATGCCGGGTTTGCGGTTCTTGAAGCTCTGGTCGTTGCTCATCGCGTCTCTCCTTCCTTGGTCTCGGTCTCAGATTGCGCCCCGGCCGGCTCCGCGGCGACCAGCTCCTCGGGTCGGGCCTGGTTCTTGGTCTGGGATTCGTAGATGGACCGGTATTCGTCGCAGGTGGCGAGCAGCTCGTCGTGCGTGCCGGACGCCATGATGCGGCCGTTGTCCATGACGAGGATCATGTCGGATTCCTCGACGGAGGCGACACGCTGGGCGATGATGATCTTCGTGGTGTCGGGGATCTCGTTGTGGAACGCGTTGCGGATCAGCTTGTCGGTCTTGGTGTCGACGGCGCTGGTCGAATCGTCGAGGATGAGGATCTTCGGCTTCTTCAGCAACGCGCGGGCGATGCACAGGCGCTGGCGCTGGCCGCCGGAGACGTTGGTGCCTCCCTGCTCGATGTAGGTGTCGTACTTGTCGGGGAATTCCTGCACGAATCCGTCAGCCTGCGCAAGCTGCGCGGCGTGGCGGACCTCCTCGTCGGTGGCGTTCGGGTTGCCCCACCTGAGATTCTCGGCGATGGTGCCGGAGAACAGCACGTTCTTCTGCAGTACCATGGCCACCTGGTCGCGCAGGGCTTCCAGATCGTAGTCGCGCACGTCCACGCCGCCGACCTTGAGCGAGCCGGAGCTCACGTCGTACAGTCGCGGCACGAGCTGCACGAGGCTCGACTTGGCGGAACCGGTGCCGCCGACGATGCCGATGGTCATGCCGGAGCGGATCTTCAGGTTGATGTCGTCGAGTACGGGCTTTTCGGAGCTGTCGGAGTAGCGGAAGGTGACGTGGTCGAATTCGATGGACCCATCGGCCATGTCGGTCACCGGATTGGCCGGATCAGTCACGGTGCTTTCCTCCTGCAGCACCTGACAGATACGCTCGGCGGAGGCCTGGGAGATGATGACCATGATGAAGATCATCGACAGCATCATCATGGCCACGAGGATCTGCATGGCATAGGTGACCAGTGCGGTCAGGTCGCCGGTGGTCAGGCCCACGGCGGGATTGTTGCCGGAGGCGACAATCTGCTGCGCGCCCATCCACGCGATGAGAATCATCGAGGCGTAAACGCAGACTATCATCAGCGGGCTGTTGAAGCTCATGATGCGCTCGGCCTTGGTGAAGTCCTTGAAGATGCGCTGGGAGATGCGGCCGAACTTGCCCACCTCGAAGGATTCGCGGTTGTAGGATTTCACCACGCGGATGCCCTGCAGGTTCTCGTCGACCACGTTATTGAGCGCGTCGTAAGTGTGGAACACGCGCTCGAACACGGGGTGCACGAGCACGGCCAGACCGCACAGGCCGATCGCCAGGATCGGGATGCAGGCCAGGAACACCAGCGAGATGGACGGGGAGATGCGGAACGAGAAGATCCAGGCCACAATCACCATGATCGGGGCGCGCACGCCCAGACGGATAATCATCATGTAGGCGTTCTGCAGGTTCGTCACGTCGGTGGTCAGTCGGGTCACGATCGAGCCGGTGGAGAACCGGTCGATATTGGTGAAGCTGAAGCCCTGAACCTTCTTGAACTGGTCCTGGCGCAGGTTCTTGGCGAAGCCCGCGCCCGCGATGGCCGCGAACTTGCCGGACAGGAAGCCGGCACCCAGCGAGACCATCGCACAGATCAGCAGGATCACTCCGAACTTGATGGTGGACGGCATGCTGCCGCCGGTGATGCCCTCGTCGATCAGCGAGGCCATGATCGTCGGGATCAGGATTTCCAAGATGCCTTCGACCGCCACGAGCGCCGGGGCCAGCAGACTGGCCTTCTTGTACTCGCGGATCGACTTGCCCAGCGTGCGCAGGACATGTTTCGGCTTGTCCGGTTCCACGGCTTTGCGCGCTTGCGCAATCGCTTCTTCGGTGCTGCTCACTTGTTCTCCTCCTTCGTGTTGATGACCTCCGCTTCCGAGTATTCGGAAGCCGCCGTTGACGGCGTCTGGGAGGATGTCTGATGTTCAAATTCATGTTGTGCGCGCTCGATGTTGGCACGCATGCGCTCCACGTAGTCATGCAGCGCATCTTGCTCCGTTTGCGTGAAACCGTCGACCAGAAGACGCTCCACACGCTCCCCGTTCGCTTTGAGATCGGCGACGATGGCGTCGGCTTTATCCGTCAGCACAATGCGCTTACATCGTGCGTCGTGCGCCACGGATTCACGGGCAATCAGCCCTTTCTTCTCCATCAGCGCCAGCACGCGTGATGCCGTGGAACGGGTGATGCAGAATTTCTGCTCGATGGTGTGCTGATAGATCTCCCGATCCCGATTGCGCGCCAGGAACATGATGATATGCGCGTTGCCGCCGGTGGTCTCCTTGGCGGAGAGCGGCATGCTTTCGCCCAAATAACGGTCGACGGCCTTACTCACCGCCCGTATTTCAATGCTGAGAATACGTTGCTCCATACCCCTCCATACCATGTCTGTCGATGCGAAAATCGCATTCCGAACATTCAGGCAACATAACATAATAATGCATACCATATACAACAGTTGCATATACAACAATCGGCGTGTTGAACAATTTCTCCCATCCGTCGAAACTCCCATTCCAGCGTCCGCAAATGGGACTTTCGCGGGAATAAAGGGTAATCGACAGCGAGACGGCTAACAGGCATAGCAAAGGGGTCTCATGGCTGACCATGAGACCCCTGATTGCTTGTTACGGGCGGGTGTCCGTCATGCCGTTACCGGCGGCGGCGAACGACGTTCACCGTGACGAAGCCGGCGGCTGCGAGCAGCAGCATGGCAACGCCGATGACGGCGACGCTGGCGCCGGTCTTGGACAGACCATTGCCCTTGTCGTTGGGCTTGCCCGCGGAAGGCTTGTCGCCATCGTCGGGCTTGCCGGTGTCGCCGGCCTTGGCCAGCGCGGCAGTGGCGGACTTCAGCGTCGTGAGCGCGCCGGAGATCTGCGCCTCGGTGGCGTCCTTGTCCTCCAGCACGGCCTTGGCGTTATCGAGCGCCGCGGCGAACACCTTCCACGAGTCGGCGGTGTAGTCCTTCTCGTCAAGCTTCGACGCGGATTCGACCTCCTTGCGCAGGTCGGCCTTCGGATCAGTCGGTTCGGGCTCCGGATCCTTGGCGGCGACCTTGAACGTCACCGTCGCCGTATCCGTCGACTTGTCCGAATACGTCACCGTCACCGTGGCCGTCACCGTCTTGCCCGCCTGCGCGTCCGTCGGCGTGAACGACACCGTACCGTCCGCGGCGACCGTGAACCCGTCACCCGCGACCACGAACGTCGTGCCCGCCGGGGCATCCGCGGCGGCGGCGCCCTTCGTGAACGACACCGCGGCGGTGGCCTTCTCGCCCACCTTCGCCGCAACCGAAGCCGGATACGCCGCAGCATACTGCTCCGACAGGCCAGGCTCGGGCGAAGGCTCATCGGCATCCTGATAGGTGATGACCGGGCTGATGTGGATCGACGACTTGGAGGTGCCGGCCGCGGCATCCACCGAGAAGCGCAGCACATCGCCGACCGCGACCTTGACCGTGCCCTTGGCGGACGCTAGGCATTCGTTGAACCCGGTCGCCGTCGCGAAGGAATTGGTCATCGTCGCGGAGCAGATCACCTCGTCGTTCTTCAGTAGCTTCAGGACCACATCCTTGCCGTTGCTGCCCGACTGACGGATGTACGGCTCGACGTGCGCTCCGGTCACCTTGTCCAGCGTGACCTTCACGGAACCGGCCTTCGGCGCGGTCCAGGCCATCGCCGTCGCCGCGGAATCACCCGGATTGTCGGCGATCAGGCCGTGGATGGCGCTGCGGTTGGCCGGAAGGTTCTTGTTCTGATAGTCCACACCGACGCCGTAGTACTTGTCGTAGTACGTCTGCGGGTACACATCGGAACCGAAATCGGTAATCGTCTGCCATTTGCCGGACACCTGACGCTGCGACGTCCAGATCGGGCCCTGAGAGTCGGTCTTGAAGTCGTCGACCCAGTTCCAGACGTTCTTCTGCACGACCGTGTAGTCGGCGGTGAAGGTGGAGCCGTCGGCGTAGAAGCGCAGCACGTCGCCGGCCTTTACTGCCGCGGCGTCCTCCAGCTTGGTGCCGTCACGGTACACGGCCTTGAGGGCCGAATTCGGCTCGGCGGTCACCAGGGCCAGCAGATCGGCGACGGTGGTCGGGGTCTTCGAGGTGAACGGCACATAGATGACGTTCGCGCCGTTCGCGGTGCCGGTCTCCAGCTTGGAGGTGCCGAGCGCCGCCGGAGCGGTCACGGTGAACGTGGCCGTCGCCTCGATGGACTCGTTGGTGTCGGAGAAGGTGACCGTCACCGGCACGGTGATGGCGCCGGCCCGGGTGCTGGTCAGCGTGACCTCACCGGTGGCGGCGTCCACGGACGCGCCGGTCGGGGCGCCCGCGCCGAGCGCGAACTTGGTGCCGTTGGGGATGGACGCCGCGGCGCTGTCCGCCTTGAGCGTGAACTTGGGCGTGCGCTTGAGCGCGACGCCCGCGCCGCCGGACACGGCCGGGTACAGCACGTTGTACTTCTGCGCGTTGGACTTCTCGACGTTGAAGGTGACGGTCGCCTCGTCGGTGGTGTTATCCGAGTAGGTGACGACCACGGTCGCGGTCTTGGTGGTGCCGTGCGCATCGGCGCCAGGCGTGTAGGTGACCGCGCCGGTCGCGGCGTCCACGGTCACGCCGTCGACCGCGGTCTTCAGCGCGTAGGACTTGACGCCGGTCGGGGTGGCGGCCGCGCCGTCCTTCGTGAACTTCACCGTAGCGGTGGCCTTGGTGCCGACCTTGGCGCTCACCGCGTCGTAGGAGGCAGCGTACTGCGCCGTCTGGGACTCGACGGGTGCCACATCCTGATAGGTGACGACCGGCGAGACGTACAGGTCTGGAGCGGCCGCGCCACTGGCCGCGGTCGCCGCGATGCGAATCACGTCGCCGGCGTTCACCTGCACCGTGCCCTTATCCGATTTCAGGCAATTGGCGAAGTCCTCGTTCTTGGTCTGCGCGGTGGAGATGTCTGCGGTGCACAGCGTCTCGCCGTTCTTGGTCAGTGCGAGCGTCACCGTGCCCGAGGCGTTGGCGTTGCGCCGCTGCGGCTCGTTGTCGCGGCCGAGTGTGACCTTCACGGTGCCGGCCTTCGGGGCCTTCCACACGATGGCGGTGCCGCCGGCCGCACCCGGGTCGTCGACCAGCAGGCCCTGACGCCCGGGGCGGGTAGCTCCCACCGCCGGCAGATCCGACAGGTTGCCGGTGAGTCCCGCGCCGTAGTACTCGTTGTACTTCGACATCGGGTACTCGGTGGAGAACGTCGTGATGTCCGTCCAGTCACCGTCGGTGCCATTCTGCTTCTGGGAGTTCCAGACCACGCCCGTGGCGGTCTTGAACCAGTCGACCCAGTTCCAGGCGTTCTTCTGAGCGATGGTGTATTCGATCGGCGTGTTCGAAGTGCCTTCGACCTCGAAGCGCAGCACGTCGTCGGACTGGATCGCCGCGTCGGCCGCCAGCTTGGTGCTGCCGCGGTACACGTTGGCGACTGATCCGTCACCGACCGTCAGGCCCGCGCGAAGCTGCTTGACTGTGGTCGGGTTCTTCGCGGTGAACGGCACATAGACGACCTTGGAGTCGCCGACCGTGGCGGTCTCGTACGCGTTGACCTTGCCGGAGACGGAGAGCACGTTGCTTTCGACGGCACCCAGGTCCGGGGTTCCCTTGATGGTGTTGCCGAAGAAATCGTTCGTGACCGCGTAGTCGTTCATGTCGGAGATGACCTTGCCGGCATTGATGGCCGGGGAGTTGTCAACGGGCTTGTATCCGTCGAACTCGCTGCCGGAACGGCCATAGACCGAACCGGTGGCCTTCGGCGCGCTCGGCGCGTGTCCGGCGTTGGCCAGCACGGTCGCCACATCGGCGACCTCGACGGCGTGGGAATCGGAGGCGGGCCTGTTCGCGTAATTGACGTACATGTTGTTGTCGTACGTCTGGCCGCCGTGCTGGTTGCCGCGGTTCCACGTCTCGGTCTTCTTGGTGTCGGACGCGTTGATGAAGATGTTGTTCTCGAACTTCGCCTGGCTGTTGGATCGGTCGGTCAGCACCGCGCTGTCCTTACCGATGTAGACGGTGTTGTTGTAGATGTGGTTGCCCGGACCGTTGCTCGGCAGGTCGAACACGCCGCGGCGGTCGTTCTGCGAGATGTTGTAGCGGAACGTCGTGTTGATGGCGTACTGGTTGCAGATCATCAGCGAGGCGAACGAGTTGCCGTACGAGTAGTTGTACTGGTACAGCGTGCCGTCGCCGTAATCGGCGTCCCACGCCTGGCCGTCGCCGTTGCCGTGTTCGGAGTTGAGGTTGTTGTACATCTCGTTGTACTGGAAGATCGGGTCCTTGCAGCGCCAGGGCCAGATGCCCGCCGCGACCCAGCCGCCGTACCTGCCGCCGTGCTCGCGGTCATGCGGGTAGTCGACGTCGTTCATGTGCTTCGAGACGCTGTCGCCCACGTTGTACTGGATGACCGGACGGTCGCAGTACATGAGGGTGATGGCGTCGCCGCCCGCACCCTTGACGTAGTTGTTCTCGATGGTCACGTTGGTCTGGCCGTACTTGGCGATCAGATCGTCGTCGATGCTGCCGTCGCCCCACGTCGCGTCGATGAAGTTGAGGTACGCGGTGTAGCCCACGGCGATGCCCCAGCGGTCCACGTCCTTGACGATGTTGTTCTTGATGGTGATGTGGTCGAAGCGCGAGATGTGGTTCTGCAGCCACGTCTTGTCCGCGGCGTTCTTGTTCTCGCGGGCGTAGTGCGCCATGAAGTAGATGCCGCCGTTGGCCATGTGCTTGTTGTAGATGTTGCCGTCCACGTCGTGGATGTTCAGGCCCTCAAGCGTGACATGGCTCATCGTGGTGCCGTTCTCCGCGATGCCGGCCACGCCGGTGCGGTCCATGCGGTCGGCCGAGCGGTCGAGCTTGGTGCCATCCGAATCGGCTGTGTCGGTCCACTTCCACGTGTCGATCGGGTCGTGGACGTCGGGGTCGTCATTGGTGATCTCCAGGTTCTTCACCGTGATGTACGACACGTCCTTGAGCAGGATGGTCGAGGAGACGGTGCCCTTGTTCTTGTGGTTGCCGACCGACGCACGGTAGTTCTGGTACCACTGGCTGCCCTTGACGCCGTTCGCCGCGATGACCGGCTTGGCGGCGGAGGCTTCGCCGTAATCGGCGATGGTGATGGGCGCGTCGGCGGTTCCCGACGTGTCCTTGATGTGCAGATACTGGTCCTGGAACGTGGAGCCACGCTCCAGCAGCACGGAGTCGCCCGGCTTAAGGTCGGTCGCGATGGCATTGACCTTGTCCAGCGTCTTCCAGGGATGGTTCTGATCGGTGCCGGCGTTGCCGTCATCGCCATGCGTCGATGACACGTAATATGTCGTTCCGGTCGACGCCGCCGCTGGCGTCGCATCGCCCGCGAGCGCCGAAGACGGCGCGATCAACGCGAACGCCGTCCCCAAAGCGACCGATGCTGCGATCATCCGTGATCCTACATGAGGTTTCATCGTTGTCCTTACTGTTATTGGAGAGTCTCCGTTCCCCTCCTCGTTGCGGGGGGACATGTCGGCGATCCGGTCATCCATGACGATGCCCCCTTCCGGGGTCATTCACGGACTCGCCACACCACCAATATGTAAAGAGACTTTACAAGTTCAGAAGTATAGCGGTACCCATAGGCCACGGCAACGGGGGGTATGGCGTATTCGGCATTTCGTTAACTGTCATAACGTCACCCTTGTACCCCCTGAACGGAATCCGGGAAATCAGTCGCAATGTCCAGCATTCGGACGCAAACCGGCTATCGATTCTTTGTATAACGGCACCGCTGTGGCCGATGGAATCTACAGGTACGATATGCCCCATGACGACACCGAGAATCAGTTACGCGCATCTGCTCGCCAAGCCGAATCCCAAGCACATCGACAGTCTGCTGCGATTCTTCGAGGAAGGCCGTTCCAGACGCGGCACGGGCGGTTTCGGCGTGGAGATCGAACATCTTCCGGTGCACAACGGCGACGACACCGCCGTCAGCTACTACGAGGAGAACGGCGTCGAAACGCTGCTCAAGCGCATCGCGCCGTACTACGACAAGGAGAAGGAGTACTGGGAGAATGGCCATCTGGTCGGACTCGGGCGCGAAGGCATCGCCGTGTCGCTGGAGCCCGGCGGTCAGGTGGAGTGCTCGCTGGGCATCCTCAAGACGCCGCAGGAACTGCTGACGCTGTATCGTTCCTTCCGGCGCGACATCGATCCCGTGCTGGACGAGCTGGGCTTCCGTCTGGTCAATTACGGCTACCAGCCCAAGTCGGGCTTCGCCGACGTCAAGGTCAACCCGAAGGACCGTTACGACGCCATGACCCACTACCTGGGGCGGGTAGGCCAGTTCGGCCCGTGCATGATGCGGTGCTCGGCCTCCACGCAGGTGAGCATCGACTACGTCGACGAACAGGATTCCATCGACAAGCTGCGTCTGGGCACCATCATCGGGCCGATCCTCGCCTGGTACTTCCGCAATACGCCGTATTTCGAGGGCGCGCCGAACCCGTGGCCCCTGCTGCGCCAACGCATGTGGGACTATCTCGACCCCCAGCGCACGAACGTGATTCCCGGACTGTTCGACAAGCGGTTCGGCTGGGAGGAGTACGCCATCGACGTGCTGTCCACGCCGCTGATGTTCGCCGATCTGACGCATACGCCGGAGGCCAGGGGCCTGAGCGGCAAGGAGCTGCATCACCCGGCGTTCTATGAGAACGCCGGAGAGGTGTATCCCGACCGCGAGCTCAACCCGTACGAGATCAACCACATCATCTCCACGCATTTCAACGACGTGCGTATGAAGAACTTCATCGAGCTGCGGCATTGGGATTCGCTGCCGATCGAGCGCGCCGAGCGGCTGACGGAAATCATCGCGTCCCTGTTCTACGTGCCGGAGAACAGGGAGCGGCTGGAAAGCTACTTCGAGGATATCCGCGAAGAGGACGTGTTCGAGGCGAAGGCGAACCTGCAGGCGCGCGGCGCGCAATCGGCGCCGTATGGCCAGCCGCTCGAATTCTGGAAGGAGTTCCTGGGATTGGAGGGCCTGTTGGCCGACGAGCCCGGCGATCCGAAGCATCCGGACGTATTCCAGGAATAACCGGAATCCAAGGCGACGACCGGCGGACATGATTGTGGGGGCGTTCCTGCGCAATGCGGGCGACACCCCGCAATCATGTCCGTCGCGTATCATGACGGCATGAAGCAGTCACGAAAATGCGGATCAGGCTCTCCCAGCAAGGCAACGGACGGGAGCGGCCGTGACGCCGCGAAGATGGGGACGAAAACCAATACGAGAACCCGCGCGATCATCGTCGTCGCGGCCGTCCTGCTGATTGCGGCCATCGTCGGCACCGTCTTTCTCGTCCGTTCGCTCACGGCGAGCCCCGACTCGTCAAAGACGGACGATGCGCAAGCCAACGCGACGCAGGCCTTCCCGAAATTCTCCTTCGGCGACACCACCATCACGCAGGCCGAATTCACCCAGGCGTGGTCGTCGCAGCGCACCGCCGCCGTCAGCTATTTCAAGCAGAAGCACGACGTCAACCTCAACGCCCGGGACGCCGACTGGACCGCCTCATACGGCGGCGAGAAGCCGGTCGAATGGCTGACGAAACAGACTATCGACACGCTGCGCTTCCGTCACGCGGCGTACCTGATCGCAGTCTCGTACAGGCTGGTCGACGACGACTCGTACACCGGCATCGTCAAGCGCATGGAAACCCTCAACGCGAACAACCGGCAGAAACGTGAAGCGGGGCAGGTCATCTACGGACGCAGCGAATACGACATCGCCTCATACATCGACTACGAGATGACCGCGCTGAAGAACGACTACGTTGACGACGCCACGAAACCGGGCATGAACCCGAGCGAGACCGAGGTGCAGGAGTATTACGACGCGCACGACTGGACCGTGGACGGGGTCGAGGGCAAGGCGCCGCTCGCCGATGTGAAAGCCAATGTGAAGACGGCGCTGCGCACGGAACGCTACCGCGAGAGGGTTCAGAGCAAGGCCGACAAGATAGACGTGTCGACCCTGCCATGGAAGAGGCTGTACGCCTACGCGGCGACCCTGATCGGCTGATCGCCGGGCCGAGGCTGATCCGTCAGTCGGCCGCGGTCAGCTTCTGGTGGTTCTTCTTCGCCGCGGCGATCATCAGCTTGATGCGGTTGAGCTGATTGGCCTGTGAGGCGCCGGGATCATAGTCGATGGAGACGATGTTCGCGTCCGGGTGCAGACGGCGAATCTTGCCAAACATGCCGCGGCCGGTCACATGGTTGGGCAGGCAGGCGAACGGCTGGGCGCAGATCACATTCGGGCAGCCAGACTCGATGAGCTCCAGGATCTCGGCGGTCAGCAGCCACCCCTCGCCGGCCTGCACGCCCACCGAGGTCACCTCGGAGGCCTTCTTGACCAGCTCGGGCATCGGCAGGTCCTGGCTGAACTTGCCATGCGCCAGATCGATGGCCGCGCGCACCGGGTTGAGGTAACGGTCGAGACCCCAGCGCATGAGCGAGTACAGCTTCTTGTTGCCGCCCATGCCGAGGTTCTTCTCGTTCCAGTCGGTGATGTACGGACGCGTGGTCATGAACTCCATGATGCCGGGAACCACGGCCTCGCAATCCTGCGATTCGATGACGTCGACCACGTGGTTGTTCGCGTCGGGATGGTACTTGACGAGGATCTCGCCGACGACGCCGACGCGCACCTTGCGCGGGATGTCGCGCAGCGGCAGTGCGTCGAACGATTTGACGATCTCCTTGAGCAGCGTCTGGTACGGCAGGTAATGCTTGCCGATCTTCTTCTTCGCGGTATCGGAGAAGCCGTGGTGCTCGATGGTCTCGCGCACGATGGTGTCCCACATCTGGTACAGCTTGTCGGCGCTGCCCTTCTCGACCTCGTACGGGCGCACGCGCATCAGGCATTTGAGCAGCAGGTCGCCGACGACCAGCGCCTTGATGGCGCGGTGCAGCAGCGTGGGCGTGGCCTTGAAGCCCGGGTTGTCCTCGAAGCCCTGCGTGGACAGCGCGATGACCGGCACCTGCGGGTAGCCGGCGTCGATCAGCGCCTTGCGGATCAGGCCGAAGTAGTTCGTCGCGCGGCACATGCCGCCGGTCTGCGTGATGGCGAGCGCCACATGGTCGGGATCGTACTTGCCCTTGACGATGGCGTCGACGAGCTGGCCGATGACCATGATCGCCGGGTAGCAGGCGTCGTTGTTGACGTACTTGAGGCCGAGTTCGACGTCCTCGCGGCTCGCGGTCTTGAGGATGTCGAACTTGTATCCGCCGGAGCGGATGACCGACTCGACCAGCGACATGTGGATCGGGCTCATCTGGGGGCCGACGATCGTGTAGTCCTTCTTCATCGACTTGCCGAACGGCACCTTGTTGGCGTACTTCGACATGGTCGCGGTGTTGTGGCCGGATTTCTTGGCGGTCTTCCTCGCGGACTTGCCGTTCGGCGAGGTGGCGGCGAGTCGCGACTCGGCCTGCGCCGCGCGGCGGGAGGCGTCCTTGACGGCCTTGGTGAGCTGCGGGTTGCTCTTCATCACCGTGTCGAGCATGACCTGACGGCCGGGCGTGGGCGCCTCGGATCCGGTCTTGCGGAAGCCCGTGGAATGCGGGGCCGGCTGCTCGGCGGCGTTCTTCTGCTTCTCCGCGGCCTCGACGGCGGCCTGCGCGGCGGCGAGCTGGTCCTGGGCGGCCTTGAGCTGCACCTCGGCGGCCGCGAGCTCCTCCTTGGCCTGACGCTGCGCCGCAAGCTCGGCCGCACTGGGGCCGATCGGCTGGTCCTGCTTGTTCGGCAGCACCTGCTGGCGGGATTGAGACTGGGCCTGTGCGGCCAGACGCCGCTTGTTGGCCTCGCGCTCCTCGACGGCGGCCTTGAGCGAACGCAGGCGGATCTTCGCCGCTCCGAGGTTGCTCACCTCATCGATCTTGAGCAGCGTGTACACGTCGGCCTTGTCGGCGAGGATCTCGGCCACCTGATCGGTGGTGATGGCGTCCAGGCCGCAGCCGAAGGAGTTGAGCTGCACGAGTTCGAGACCCGGGTAGGACGCTACGAAATGCGCCGCCGCGTAGAGCCGCGAATGGTAGGCCCACTGGTTGGTGACGCGCAGCGGCATGCGGGAGACGGTCACCTTGCGGTCGCCGACGTGGCGGAAGCCGTTCGCGTTCTTCTTGCGCGGATCCTCCTCGCCTTCCGACAGGTAGTCGCTCAGATGCAGGTTCTCCCCCGGCTGCAGTTCGCAGATCGAATCCTCCGAGAGCACGACCATGCCGAGCGTGCAGATCGTCTCGGGAATGCCGTGGTTGACCTCGGGGTCGATGTGGTACGGGCGGCCGGCGAGCACGATGCCCCGGCAGTTGTGCTCCTTCATGTAGGCGAGCGCCTTGAAACCTTCCTCCTGCACGTCGTTCTTGAAGATCTTGTCCTCGGCGTACGCGGCCTTGACCGCGGTCTCGGCCTCCTCGCGGCTCACGTTCGCCCAGGCGAACTCCTCAACGATGCGGTCGACCATGAGCTCGTGGTTGGCGAGGTTGAAGTACGGGTGCATGTAGCGGATGCCGTCCTCGCGCAGTTCGGGCATGTTCGCGCCGATCACCACCGGGTAGTTGGCCACGACCGGGCAGTTGTAGTGATTGTCCGTATTGGGCACGAGGTTGTCCTCGTAGCTCACGCACGGGTAGAAGATGTTCTTGACGCCCTTGCCCAGCAGCCACTTGATGTGGCCGTGCACCAGCTTGGCTGGGTAGCAGATGTTCTCGGAGGCGATCGATTCGATGCCGGTCTCGAACAGCTCGTGCGAGCTGCGGCCGGAGATCATCACCTTGAAGCCGAGCGAGGTGAGCAGCGTGAACCAGAACGGGTAGTTCTCGTACATGTTGAGTACGCGCGGGATGCCGATCTCGCCGCGGGTGGCCTTCTTGTCGGTGAGCCTGCGGTAGGCGAAGCAGCGCTTGTACTTGTAGTCGTACAGGTTCGGCCTGTCGGAGCGCTTCTTCTTCGCGTCGCCGCCGCGCTCGCAGCGGTTGCCGGTAACGTAGCGCGAGCCGTCGGCGAACGTGGTGATGGTGAGCTTGCAGTGGTTCTGGCACAGCTTGCACACGTCGCGCTCGGAGGTCATCGACATGTTGTCGAGGTCGTCGCCGGACAGGATGTTGGACGCCGTGTGGTGCACGCCGTCGATGACGACCTCGTGGTCGTGCTCCGCGCTGACATCGTCGCTGCCGGCCATATCGGCGGACTGGCCCGCGGAGACTTCGGCATCGTCGTCGGCCACGTCCTCGTAATGCATGCGCGCGGTCAGGGCGGCGCCGAACGCGCCCATCAAGCCGGCGATGTTCGGGCGGGTCACCTCGCGCTCGGTGAGCAGCTCGAAGGCGCGCAGCACGGCGTCATTGAGGAACGTGCCGCCCTGCACGACGACGGTGTCGCCGAGCTCACCGGAGTCACGCAGCTTGATGACCTTGTACAGCGCGTTGCGCACGACCGAATAGCACAGGCCGGCGGCGATGTTCTCCATCGACGCGCCTTCCTTCTGTGCCTGCTTGACGGACGAGTTCATGAACACCGTGCAGCGCGAGCCGAGGTCGACCGGATGGTCGGAGTTCAGAGCCGCCTGGGTGAACTCCTGGATGGTCAGACCCATCGACTGCGCGAAGGTCTGCAGGAACGAGCCGCAACCGGACGAGCACGCCTCGTTGACGGCGATCGAGTCGATGACACCGTCGGTGATGGCCAGGTATTTCATGTCCTGGCCACCGATGTCGATGACAGCGGTGACGCCGGGGCTGACCATTTCGGCGCCACGGTAGTGCGCCATGGTCTCGACCACGCCCTCGTCCAGGTGCAAGCCGGTGGTGATCAGTCCCTCGCCGTAGCCGGTCGCGCAGGATCGGGCGATCCACGCGCCTTCGGGCAGCTCGGACTGGATCTTCTTGACGATGTTGATGGCGGCGGTCAACGGACTGCCTTCGTTGGTGGCGTAGCTGGACCATACGATCTCGCGGTCGTCGTTGACGAGCGTCGCCTTGATGGTGGTCGAACCCGCGTCGATACCGAGGAAGTGCGGGCCTTTCGCGCCTTCGAGCGTGCCGATGTGGATGTGTTCGCGATGGTGGCGCTCGTTGAACGCCTCGCGCTCCTGATCGGAGGAGAACAGCGGGGGCATGGTCGGCGTGTTCGCCGGCAGGTTCTTCAGGTCGTCGAGGGCGGCGATGATGTCGCCACAGGTGCGCGGCTCGAAATGCACGCCGTCGACGTCGATGCCATCCGGCTCCCCAGCGATCAGCGCGGAGCCGTATGCGACGTACAGGTGGGCGTCGGTCGGCACGATGAACTCGTCGACCTTGCCGGCAAGCGCGCGGTGGAACGCCTCGCGCAGCTCGGACATGAAGAACAGCGGGCCGCCGAGGAAGATGACCGTGCCGTGGATCGGGCGTCCGGAAGCCAGGCCGGCGATGGTCTGCGTGGCCACCGCGGTGAAGATCGACGCGGCCAGATCGGGCTTGGCGGCGCCGTCGTTGATCAGCGGCTGCAGGTCGGTCTTCGCGAACACGCCGCAACGCGACGCGATCGGGTACAGGGTCTTGTAATCCTTGGCGTAATCGTTGAGGCCGGAGGCGTCGGTGTCGAGCAGCGTGGCCATCTGGTCGATGAATGCGCCGGTGCCGCCCGCGCACGAACCGTTCATGCGCTGTTCGGGAGTGGGCTTCAGGTACGTGATCTTGGCGTCCTCGCCGCCGAGTTCGATGATGACGTCGGCCTGCGGGTATTCCTCGTCGATCGCGCGGGTCTCGGCGATGACCTCTTGGATGAACGGCACGTGCAGGTTGTCGGCGAGCGTCAGGCCGCCGGAACCGGTGATGGCGAGACGAATGGGCTCGTCGCCGCGGCCGAGGTCGACGAGCGTCTGATGGATGTCCTTGAGCAGTCCAGCCACCGTGGCGCGGACGTTGGCGTGGTGACGTCGGTAGTCGGAGAACAGCACGTCATTGAGCGCATTGGTCTGATCGAGCACCACGGCCTTGACCGTGGTCGATCCGATATCCAGACCCACGCGCAACGGCTTACTATCGTGGCTTTCGGCCGCGGTATTCGCTGTATCCACCATCTGTTACCTCTGTCTTCGGTTCGGGACTTCCCGCTACTTCCTTATGTAATGTAGTCCGAGACCCCTCCTAACGAGCCGTCGTATGGCGTGATTTCGCTAACAAACGCAAAACGGAAACTCGACGGTTTCCCCACGATTGCGGCGTTACCCCCCCATTATCGCGCATTCGGGGGGGGTGAGCCGAGCATGCCAGCAGGCTGGTGGTCTTATGGACTAGTGCTATTGACCACCCCAGTCCCGCTCAAATCCCTGATATGGCGGCCATGATGGCGACGGCGAGCCATACCCCGGCCGCAGTATCCGAGACCTCCAGCGGACCGGGCACGCCGCTGCCCGCGAAAACGTCGACCACGCCGTCCCGCACGCCGCGCATATACAGAGTCGTCCGCCCCAATCCGGTGCCCAGCATGCGTGAGCACCCTTCCCGGAAACAGAGCATCATCACATGGAACAGCGGACTCACGCGAGGCCAGATGAATGCGGGGAGAAGCAAGGCCATGCCGATGGCGGGCGAGACTGTCAGGATGGCCGCGATCAGGCCGACGGCATCGAATCCACTGGATGGATGGCAAGGCCGGCGGCGCCGTCACGACGCCTGTGCGCCCTCGCCGGCCTCGCGATCCTTGAGGTACATTTCGGGGATGTCGCGCTCCTGGTCGTGGAGCTTGGCCCAGACGACAGGCCTGCCGGCGGCCAGCGAACGCGGCACGTCGAGGATGCGCTGGTTTCTGGATCCGCGGAACTGCAGGAGGGAGTCGTGCTGGTCCTTGAGGTAGCGGCCGTCGACGAGGATGTCGATGAGCTGCAACAGTTCGAGCTTGTCCGGCGTCTCACCGGGGCGCATCAGCTCCTCCCACGTGTAGCCGGTCCAGCACCAGATGTCTTTGTCGTGGCCGAACTCGCCGCGGATGCGCCGGGCGAGCGGCAACAGGACGGGCGTATTCAGCATGGGTTCGCCGCCGAGGAACGTGATGCCCTGGATCCACGGCGCCTTGAGGTCGTCGACGATCTTGTCTTCGAGCTTCTGCGTGTATTCGTGGCCGGCCTGGAAATCCCAGATCGACGAGTTGAAGCATTCGACGCAGTGGAACGGGCAGCCGGAGACGTACAGCGAATTGCGTACGCCTTCGCCGTCGGTGACGATGAAGGTCTTGTAGTCGGCGATCATGCGCTTGGACATGCGCCGCCCGTCCCACTGGCCGGAACGGGGGTTGTTGGTCAGTGATGACGGCACTCCGGGTCCGCGGCCGGTCTCGCCGGCCGCGAAATCATGCAGCGTCGACTTCCTGTCCATCATCATCCTTCCTGTCCAACCGTAACGTTGCGCGCAACGAGCAAGGGTCGCCGGTATATGTTGTCTGACCGTAAGCTTGGCCGAACGGCCTTGAGTGTGTCAGACAACATATACCGGCGACCCTCGCGGACAGCACAACGCGCGATACCGGCAGTTACTTGGCCTCTTCGAACCACTCGCGCTCGGAGCCGTCCGCCAGCGTCACGTGACCGGTCTCGCCGCTCATGTGCTTGACGCGGTGGGAGATCTCCTCGTGACGGCCATGCACCATCGGGCGCTGCACCGGGTTGCCGAGGTAGCCGCAGGTGCGCTTGGTGACGTTGCACTTGTCAGGGTCGCAGTTGCCGCATTCAGGGCACTTGAAGCCCTCGTCGGTCGGCTCGAAGTCGCCCTGGAAGCCGCACACGAAGCAGTGGTCGATCGGCGTGTTGGTGCCGAGGTAGCCGATGCCGATGTTGTAGGCGTAATCCCACACGGCCTCCAGCGCCTTCGGGTTGTCCTGCAGGCACGGGTACTCGCAGTAGTTGATGAAGCCGCCGGACGCGAAGTACGGGAAGTCCTTCTCGTAGTTGAGCTTCTCCATCGGGGTGGGCTGCAGCCACACCGGGTAGTGGAAGGAGTTGGTGTAGAAGTCGTGGTCGGTGACGCCCTCGATGCGGCCGAACTTCTCGCGGTCCATGCGGTTGAAGCGGTCGGTGAGGGATTCGGCCGGTGTGGAGTACACGGAGTAATGGTAGCCTTCGGCCTTGCTCCACTGCTTGCACAGTTCGCTCATGCGCTTGACGATCGACAGCGCGAACTCCTTGCCCTGCGGATCCCAGCCGTGGTCGCGGATCCAGTCCTTGCCGTAGAAGACGGCGGTGGCCTCGGCCAAGCCGATGTAGCCGAGCGACACGGTGGCGCGCTCGTTCTTGAACAGCGTGTCGACGTTGCCGCTCGAGCCGAGGCGACCGAAGGCGCCGAAGCGGAACAGGGTGGGCGCGTTGACCGGGGTGGCCTGCTTGCAGCGCATGATGCGGAACTGCAGCGCCTGGTGGGCGACCTCCATGCGCTCGTTGAACAGCTTCCAGAAACGTTCCTTGCTGCCGTGGGATTCGATGGCGATGCGCGGCACGTTCACGGAAACGACGCCGAGGTTCATGCGGCCATCCTCCTCGTCCTTGCCGGTCTCGGGGTTGATCCAGCCCTGCAGGAAGGAGCGGCAGCCCATCGGCGCCTTGAAGGAGCCGGTGATCTTGACGATGTTCTCGTAGAACACGACGTCCGGGTACATGCGCTTGGTGGCGCATTCCAGGGCGAGCTGCTTCAGGTCGTAGTTCGGGTCGCCGGGGTCGGCGTTCACGCCGTGGCGCACGGTGAACACGAGCTTCGGGAAGATTGCGGTGTGGTGGTCCTTGCCGAGGCCGCGGATGCGGTTGAGCAGGATCGCGCGCTGCACCTCGCGGGCGAACCAGTCGGTGCCCAGGCCGAAGCCGACGGTGACGAACGGGGTCTGGCCGTTGGAGACGCGGTTGGAGTTGATCTGGTACTCCATCGTTTGCATGGCGTCGTAGATGGACTTGCGCGTGCGGACCTTGGCGAGGATCTCACGCTCCTGCTCCAGCTCGTCGACGTCGGTGTGGAACGGCGTGTCCATGGGCAGCGGCTCGCGGGAGCCGAAGTGCAGCTTGGCGGGCTCGTTGGCCTTGGCGTTCTCGACCTGACGACGGGCGAACTCCACCGGCATGCCGTCGGGGATGGTCTCGCGGGCCTCTTCGAGGAACTTCTCGTAGTCCTTCTTCGCGTAGGCGGCGAGGTGCTCGTCGGCACGGTTGGCGGTCTGGCCGCCGTACTGGCTGGAGGCCACGTCCTTCATGATCTGGGTGATCTGCGTGGCGGCGATGGCGATGGACTTCGGGGAGGCCATCGGCGCGTTGCCGAGCGTGAAGCCGTTGGCGAGCATGTCCCAGAAGTTGGGCAGCGAGCAGTTGGACTGCGCGGTGAACGGCGAGTAGTCGGCGTCGTGGAAGTGGATGTCGCCCTTCATGTGCGCGTTCGCGACGGCCGGGGGCAGCATGTTGAACGCGGCGGCCTTGGAGACGGCGCCGGCGAGCAGGTCGCGCTGAGTGGCGTAGACGTTGGCATCCTTGTTCGCGTTCTCGTGGATCAGCGTCGGATCCTGGTTGATGAAGCGGGAGACGGCCTCGTTGACGTCCGTGGCCTTGGCGCGCTGGATGTCCTTGTCGAGACGGTAGTTGGTGTAGGCGCGGGCCACGTCGTACAGGTGGGCGTCGATCAGGGCGTGCTCGACGAGGTTCTGGATGTCCTCGATCTTGGCGGGGCCGTTGTAGCGCTCCGTGATCTCGCCTTCGATCTGGTCGGCGAAGCCGCGGATCAGCTTCTCCTCCTCCGGGCCGACCTGCTTGTCAAGGTCGGCGAAGGCGGACTTCACGGCGCTGATGATGTTTATCGGGTCGAAGTCGACGACACGACCGTCACGCTTCTCCACCAGCACCTTGGAGGAGGTGGCGGTACTGGCGTTCATCAGCAGAGCATCCATGTCCTAATCCCTGTCCTTTCGTGATTCCCGGCATGTCTTGCGGCGGTCGCCGATCCGAAATCACACGTGTGTAAGTTGTTTGTTCTCTGATGACTATACGACATGCCACCCCTAGATATAGTGGGGAAACTCCGAAAACAATCCTAGATATGCACATTTCGGCGGAATAGAGCCGAAAAGAACATCCGTGTGATTTACTTCACGGTATGTCGTCAGCGTGTCGCGGCGAGACCATCACCGAAAAGCCGGCCAACAATGATACCGTCCGACGGCGACGCTCTCGCAGGCAGAAAAACTTGTCCTTTCTGTACGTAAACCTTGAAGGCATGAATCAGGAACAGGACCTTGCAATCGCGACGCAGCGGCCGTCGGAGGGCGGCGGGGAGCGCATCCCCAAGCCCTTCGACCAACTGCCGCGCCTGGCAGCCGAGACCACCGCGGACAACCCCTGGCCGGTCAGCGTACTGAGCCAGAAATTCCATACCGCGGTGGAGCGCTGGCCCGCCGCGTGGATCGCCGGGCAGATCACGGAGATCAACACGCGCCGCGCCGGCTCGGCGTATCTTACGGTGCGCGATGACGTGGAGGACATCGCCATATCCGTGTCCGGCTGGCGGGCGTTCGCCTCGAAGGCCGCCTCATTCAAGCAGGGCGACCGCGTGGTCGTGCATGGCAAGGCCGACATCTGGGTCAAGCAGACGCGGTTGAGCTTCATCGGCGACGACATCCGCAAGATCGGCTCCGGCGGCGGACTGAAGGAGCAGATCGACCAGTTGCGCATGAAGCTCAAGGGCGAGGGCCTGTTCGACGCGGACCGCAAGCTGCCGCTGCCGGAATTCCCCTCCTGCATCGGGCTGATATGCGCCCCGCACGCACGGGCCGAAGGCGATGTCATCACCAACGTGCGGCTGCGCTGGCCGACGGTGCGGTTCAACATCGTCCATGCCTTCGTACAAGGGCCGCAGTGCCCGCAATCCATCGTCGAGGCGATTCACCGGCTAGACGCCGACCCGGACGTCGACGTGATCATCGTGGCGCGAGGCGGCGGCTCGTTCGAGGACCTCATCGGATTCTCGGACGAGGCGGTGGTGCGCGCCACGGCGGGATGCGAGACGCCGATCGTCTCCGCCATCGGGCATGAGGACGACTGGACGCTGATCGACCTGGCGGCGGACCTGCGGGCCTCGACGCCGACCGACGCGGCGAAGAAGGTCGTGCCCGACGTGCACGAGCAGTGGCAGCTGATCGGCAATGCCATCGACCGCATGCGCATGCGCATCGACGCGCGCGTCGGCAACGAGATACGGCTGGTCGAAGGGTACGCGAACCGGCCCAGCCTGACGCAGCCGCTGACCATGCTGGAGCCGTACCAACGGTTCGTCGACGACGCGCGCCGCCGCATGGACATCGGCCTGACGCGCATAGTGGACGACGCCAGCCTGACCGTGGAGAAGCTGCATGCCAGCCTGACCGCGCTCAGCCCGCAATCCACGCTCGACCGCGGATACGCCGTCGTCCAGAACGCCGACGGGCACGTCATCGACGACGCCGGAAAGGTGAGCGCGGGAGACCATCTCACGCTGACGCTGCGCAAGGGGGTCATCACCGCCACCGCCCAGTAGCGGAGTGCCGCACGGCAGCAGAGTGCGGGGCAGATATCAGCCGCATAATCATATATATATGACCGTTATCCAATCGAATACGACACGCATACACGACAGAAGGAGACCATCATGACCAGCAAGAACGCATCGGCGGCGAGCGAGCCGGCGACCAGCCTGACCGACAAGGAGCGCGAGGCCATCGCGCAGATGCCGTACGAGGAGGCCCGCGACAAGCTCATCCAGGCCGTGCAGGCGCTGGAGGCCGGCGGATTGAACCTCGACCAGTCCATGCGCCAGTGGGAGATCGGCGAAGCGCTTGCCAAGCGTGCGCAGAGCCTGCTGAACGAGGTCAAGGCCAAGCTCGACGCCGCCCAGGCCGAGCAGGCCAACAGCGCCGACACCGCCGGCACCCAGTCCAACCTGGACTGACGGGGCACCCTACGCGGGACGTTGCGTCCATAAGCGCGCGCCACGGCGAAGCCCGCGCGAACTTATGGACGGAAAACACGAGGTTTGCGCCCATATGTGCGCGCAGCCGTCGTTTGGGCGAGCACTTATGGACGCAACGATGGCGTGCCGAGACCATCTATGTTCCCATATGCGTGGTGACGCACCGCCGTAGTGCCACGCACCGTAGTCGCACTACGCGGCATCCGTCATCGTCCGACGCCTACCACAACATGACAACGTCGCCGTAAGGTACCGCCCCGATCAGCCGGCCGTCACCGCCGTCACTGCACGACGATGGTGGCGAGCAGTGCGGCGTGATCCGAGCCGGCGACCGACTTGACCTGCATCTGACCGGCGATGATGTCCTTGTCCAGCACGATATGGTCGATGCCGGCGAACCGCGGCAGCGGCAGCTTGTTGGACGGCCAGGTGAACGTGAACCCATGCCCCGACTGCCGCGCGGCGTCCGAGAACCGGTTCCCCAGGATGTTGCGGAACGGAGTGTGGTCGGTCGTGGCGTTGAAATCGCCCATGAACACGTAGCGCGAACCTTCGCGCGAGCGCATGGATGCCAGCTCGTCCAACGAGCGCTTCCACCGGCTCCAGTAGCCGGGAATCGGCGCGGTGGTATGCACGGAGACGAATCGCAGCTGGGTCTTGCCGCCGCCGAACGTCACGGTGCCGCCCGGCATGAACGACGCGCTCGACCCGACCTCGTCATCGACCGGACGCCCGAGCTCGGTCGCGGACCAGATGCCGTTGCCGTAGACACCGTCCGACGACGAAACCTGCGAATACGGCAGATAGCTGTGAATGCCCGCCTCGTCGAGCTTCTTGACGAAATCGTTCGTCGTCTCCTGCAACGCGAGCACTTCGACGCGCTGATCCCGCACGATGTCGACGATGGCCTTCGCGTCCGCATGGCCTTTGTAGACGTTGAAGGTCATCACGCGGGCGATCATGTCGCCGGTGTCCGCCCGGGTCGATGCCATGGCCGCGTCGACGGCCGCCGGCAGCTTCGTGGACGCGCTGAAGAACGGCCACTGCCACCACACCTGGAGGCCGATGCAGGCGAGCGCCATCAGCATGGCGATCCAGCGGCGCGAGATGACCGACAGTATCAGCGCGAGCACGGCGAGAATCACGAACCACGGCGTCGCGGATACGATCACGGGGATGTACGGCAGCGCCTGCAGGTCCTCGGGGAGCATGCGCAGGACGCTGCACGCCAATGCGAGAGCGGCGAATATGACCGACAAGACGCCAAGGAGACGGTGGCGTCGGCCGCGTGGGGCGCTTGTTTTCACGGCGGGCCTTTTCGCAGTGCCGGACGACGCGCCGGACCGCCGAGCCGCCGAGCCGTAGGCGTTCCGTGATGATCCTCGCGCGTTTGCCATTCGCCACTCCCCTGTCGTCCGTCAACCGGTACGCAACGACATGTATTCTTCCAGCCGTCGCGCATACAAGCTCATACGATAACGCCCCGGAACCGCGGACGCCATCGTTCCCGAGAATCATTCCCCATTCCGGCACGTATGCGCGGCGGCCTGCGGGCTTCACACTGCGCACGATACGCGCATATCCGCCCGACATGTATAATGGTCATTCGTTGCCCCGGTAGCTCAGGGGATAGAGCACCGCTCTCCTAAAGCGGGTGTCGTGCGTTCGAATCGCATCCGGGGCACCCATTCGACTGGAAGACCCGAGCAGAACGAGCGGAACTGTGCCCGCTGATATCAACGGGCACAGTTTACCGAATCATTCGATCATCCTTGAATAACTATCGAGTCTATCGCCCGGATCCCAATCCCCGCGCATCCATACCATACGAGACATTTCGGGAATATACCGTCACTGTGTGAGGGTACCGTCACTCTGCGTGTGCACGCGCACAGTGGCGGTTGTTGAAATCCCTTATTTTCCAATGGTTTTAAAGGGTGCCGTCACTCTGCGAGTTTTGAGAGCGCCATTTTCCGACATCGTCGTCACAGACCTTCCAGCGACGCCCGATAGCATGCGTGCAGAACAGTGACCGACCGGCACCATGCATGACATCCCCGTGCGCGTCACCTCCAGCACCGCCGCCGACAGGACGGGCCAAGGCGGCATGAGGAGGGCGGCAGCGCAGCGGGGGTGATGATTCCAACCGGCCGCCGGGGAGATGGATGATCTCTCACGATGATGGGTGGGACGGTGACGCATGGCAACGCTGAAAGACGTGGCGAAGGCGGCGGGGGTATCGCCGAGCACCGTGTCGTACACGCTTCGCGGCGGCGCCTACGTGTCGCAGGAGACCCCGGGGCAGATCTGCGCGATCATCGAGCGCAACAAGAACACCACGCCGGTCGACATCCTGCACTGACCGCTCCCCTTCACCCGGCTCGCCTCGCCTCGGCTCGGCTCCGCCGCTATCCCGCGAAAGTCCCATCACGACCAATGTACATGGGACTTTCGCGGGAAGAGGGCGGGAATGGTCAAGCGCCGCGCGGCGATCAGCAGCCGCCCGTCTCGCGGTGATCAGTGGGAGGCCAACGCCGTGATCCGGTCAAGGAACTGGCTCTTGAATCGCGCGATGTCGACGCGCACGGCCACCTGCGTAGTCTTGTGCGAGTCGGTGAGCCGGTCGTGAGCGCGGTCGCCGATGGTCCTGCCGCGATACGCGCCCTCCAAGTCGACCTGCAGGTTCATGCCCAGCGTGGTGACCAGCGTCGGGTCGAGCGCCGCGGCCACGGCAAGCGGATCGTGCATGCCGCACCCCTCCAGCTCGGGCTGCGTCGCCGAATACGCGTCGATGTAGAAATCCGTCATGCCCGCCAGGAAATCACCCGCCGCGGTGCCCAGCCGCCGCCATCGCTCGATGTCGCGCCGCGTGAGCACCGCCTGATGCGTGACGTCAAGGCCGATCATCGTGGTTTCCACGCCGCTGCGCAAGATGGCGTCGGCGGCCTCCGGGTCCTGCATGATGTTCGCTTCAGCGCCGGGTGTCACATTGCCCGGCACGGTCAGCGCACCGCCCATGAACGTGATGGAACCGACGAGCTCGCCGATGCGCGGCTCACGACGGCAGACTTCGGCGATCGTGGTCATCGCGCCGGTGGGCACGATGACCAAGTCCTTGCCGTACGTGTGCGCCGCGTCGATGATGAAATCCGCCGCGGCCGTCGTTTCCGGCGAGCGCCGCGAATCGGGGATCGTCATGTCGCCGATGCCGTTGTCGCCGTGGATGCGCCGCGTTCCTGCCGACGGCGAATAGCGGAAGTTTTCCGGTGCGGTCGACGGGCGGTCGAGACCGGGATACACCGACACTTCGGGATGCCCAAGCAGGTCGGTGACGGCGAGCGCGTTGCGCATGCCGGTCTCGACGGTGACGTTGCCATAGGTGCCGGTGATGCCGATCAGCCGGACGTCATCGGCCTGTTCGCTTGCGAGCGCATACGCGATTGCCAGTGTGTCGTCGATGCCGGTATCCAAATCGAGAATGAGTTTGCGTGTCATGCGGGTCTCCTTTGCCTTCCGTATTCTACGCCGCACACCTATGGCGACTGTCAACCGGCCTCGCCGCGTCCCGTCAGACGAACAGGCTCATGTCGCTGGTCTCGCCGGAGCCGAGGAACGTTGAGACGCCGCCGAGCTCCACCCCGTCGATGAGCTCCTCCTGATGGATGCCCATGATGTCCATCGACATCTGGCATGCGACCAGGCGCACGCCGTGATCGGTCGCCTGCTTCATCAGCGATTCGAGTGATTCCACGTTCTTGGATTTCATGATCCAGCGGATCATCTTCGCGCCGAGGCCGCCCATGTTCATGCGCGAGAGGCCGAGCTTGCGCGTGCCGCGCGGCATCATCATGCCGAACATGCGCTCGATGAGCGTCTTCCTGACACGCACGCGCTTGGGCTTGCGCAGGATGTTGAGCCCCCAGAACGTGAAGAAGATCGTGACCTTGCGGCCCATCGCGGCGGCGCCGTTCGCCATGATGAACACGGCGATGGTCTTGTCGAGGTCACCGCTGAACACGACGAAGGTCTTGTCATGGCGGACGTCGCCGCCATCCGGGTTGAAGCCGGTCTGCTGCGGTGCGGCGGCGGGAGTCTCGGCCGATACCGACCGACCGGCCGGCGACGACGGGCATGCGGCGGCCGGAGCTCCGGGGGCCGGCATGTGCGCGGTCTTGTCGATGACGACATGAATCACGCCGTTTTCGTCGCGTTCGAGCGAGACGAGATGGTTGCCGGTGCGTTCGCACCACACCGCGATGTCTGACAGGAAGGCGTCTTCGGTCGCCTCGGCGGTCAATCGGGTTCCGATCGGCAGCGGGCGCAGCGTGTCGGCGATCTTCACGATCGGACCGGGGCACTTGAGCCCTTTGGCGTCGACGAATACCGCGTGAGGCTGCGCGCCGTCCGTATCTCCATTGCTGCCGCGCGAGGCGGCCGAGTCGGCGGCCCCCGTCGACTTGCTCTCATGCTCAGGGCCGCGCAGGGATATCTGCTGCGCCGCGGTCGGGATGGAGAGCGTCGCGGCGCTTCCCTTCGCCTGCTTTTCGGGCCGGGCATCACCATCGTCGACATCGTTCTCCCGCTGTTGCGGCAGAGAGGCGAGATACTCCCGATACGCCTGGAATCCGCCGTCAAGGTTGATGGCGTCATAGCCGCGATCGGCAAGGATCTCGGTGACCTGCTCGCTCCAATCCCCCACCCGGCAGAACACGACGACCGGCTTGCCGTTCGGCACCTGGCTCAGCCTCGTGCCGATCTGGTTGAACGGGATATTGATCGCGCCATCAAGGCCATGGACCAACACCTCGTCGGGCTCGCGCAGGTCCAGCAGCGTCACCGTGGATTTGTCGAGCTCAGCGAATCGTGCCGGCGTGATGCGCTTGATGGCATCGCCGTCGTCGTCCGCCAGCGGTGAATCGATGCGCTTGTCCGTCATGTCAGATGCTCCCCTCATATGTTCGTGGCTCATGCCAGCGCCTGTGCGCGCCTTGCGCCTTTGGCCGCCGAGGCGCACGGTATCCGTTCATGAGCCTATGCCAGATGTCTGGCTCCCGTTGCAGCGTGGTGATAGACGCCGGTGATGGCGCGTTATTAAACGGCGGAATCGCCGTCATTCACACGCCGCACGCCGGCTGGATGTATCGCGCCGGATCCAGCGTGGTTATGGTCGGATGCTCGCCGCACACCGGGCAATCGGGTTCGCGCTCCGGCAACGGCACGGCGCGGCACGTCATCGCCAGCGCGTCGAACGTCATCAGACGGGCGGTCAGCGGCTTGCCGATGCCGAGTATCAGCTTCACCGCCTCCACCGCTTGCATGCTGCCGATCACTCCGACCACTGCGCCGAGCACGCCGGCCTCCTTGCAGCTGGGCACCTCGCCGGCCGCGGGCATATCGCGGAAAATGCAGCGGTAGCAGGGGCCTCGTCCGGGCACATACGTCATGAGCTGGCCCTCGAACCGCAGCGCGCCACCATATATATACGGCTTCCCGGCAAGAACGCAGGCGTCGTTGATGAGGAATTTCGTCGAGAAATTGTCCGCGGCGTCGACGATGACATCGTAGCCGGCAATCAGCTCGGCGATATTGCCGGCAGATACGCGTATGTGATACGGCTTCACCGTCACGCCTGGGTTGATGGAGGTGACGGTTTCGGCCGCCGATTCGACCTTCGGCATGCCGACGTTGCCGGTGCCGTGAATGATCTGACGTTGCAGGTTCGACAGGTCCACCACATCATCATCGACGATGCCGATCGTGCCGACGCCGGCGGCCGCCAGATACATCGCGGCCGGCGATCCCAGACCGCCCGCGCCGATGACCAGCACTCGCGCGGCGAGCAGCTTCTTCTGTCCGCGTACGCCGATCTCCTTCAGAATCAGATGCCGCGAATATCTCTCCAGCTGGTCATCCGTGAAAGCCATGTCCTTCTCCCCTGTCAGCGGCACCCGTCCGCGACGTCGCCCGACTCGTCGATGTATGCACAGCATAGCGTAACGGAGGAACGGTATTTCGCGCAGGGAGCACACGGCCGGCCGTTTTGTGACGATCATCCCCGGCGGGCGCCCGGATGGGGTTAGGATTGGAGCAATGCGCACAGGCGGGCCTGCCGCCGGAGGCGAACACAAGGAGGCCGATGATGACTGCTGCACACCTGACCGTCGCACACTGCGGCGAGGTATCCGCCCTGACGCTGGGACTGCCGGCCTCGGCAGCGATTCCCGAGCAGAAGGGCACGCTGCCGAAGGGATTGTTCGTGGCGAAGGTGCCAGTATCGTCCAAACTCAAGCAGCGACTGGTCAACGACATCGCCTCGATCACGATGCTCGCGCTGCTGCGGCCCGCGAACACGGCGATGGGTGCCGGCAGCGGCAAGATGCCCGAGGTGCTGGTGATTGGCCTGCGCGTGAACACACCCGGCATCCCCGTCGAGGTGATCGATCTGATCGCCGGACAGCGTAAATCCGGCATCGTGTTCGTCTGCGTGCACGAAGGCGAGTTCGAAGGCACGGTACGCGAGGAGTGTGCGCTGGCCGTGCGCCGCAACGTGCCGGTCCGTGCCGGTCATGTGCCGATCACGAAAGTGTTCTCCGGCGAATGGAGGCCGGCCGGCGAGGTCACGCTGGAACTACCGGAAGGGAACGCCGACGGCGGCGCGAAGACGATGGACGACCTGTGGGATTCGCTGTGCGCGCAGGCGATTCTCGATTCCGCGGACGGAGCCAATCTGGACGCGCGAATCGCCCGCCGGGACCAGATCGTCACGCTGAAAGCCGCCGAAGAGAAGCTGTCGCGTGATCATCAGCGTGCCAAGAACCCCGCCCAGCGCAACGAGATTTACGCCAAACTGCATAAGATTCGCACGCAGCTGGCACAATTGGAGCAGTAGCTGCCCCGTCACCGACGCGGCAGCTAGACGCTGCGCGCAGAAACCGCAACAGTCAGAAACCCAGCCGCGTGCGGCCGAACTGATCGAGCCAGCGCAGAATCGCGCCCTCGCGTAACGCCCACGGGCAGATCTCGACCTCATGCACGTTCAGGGACCTCATGATCTCGTCGGCCACGATGCCGCCGCCGACGATCTGCATCGTGCGCTCCGGCGTGATGCCCGGCAACGCCACGCGCTGCTCCGGCTCGATGGCCGCAAGCCGGGGAATCCAGTCCTCCAGCTGCTCGCGCGTCATGATCCACGTGTCCTCGCGCCCGGACTGGCGCAGCACCGCGCCCGCCAGACGTGCCAATGAGCGGAACGTCTTTGACGTGCCCACGGCATGCGCCGGATGCTTGGATTTGGGGAACGCGTCGACCATCGGCTCCAGGATCCTGCGCACTTTCTTGCGCACGACCTCCAGCTCGTCAACGCTCGCCGTGCCTTCGGGTAGATACTCGCGTGTGATGCGGCAGGCGCCCGCGGCGGCGCTGAGCGCCACGGTCGGCTCCTCGTCGGAGCCCATGGCGACCTCCAGGGAGCTGCCGCCGATATCGAGCATCAGCAGGCGCCCGGCATCCCACCCATACCAGCGTCGGGCGGCGAGGAACGTCAGGCGGGCCTCGTCCGTTCCCGACAGCACGGTCACGCTCTGGCCGATGCGCTCTTCAATCTTGCGCAGGATCTTGTTGCTGTTGGGAGCCTCCTTGATGGCCGACGTGGCCATCGCGAGCAATTGCGTGATGTCGTATTCCTCGGCAAGTTCCATGCACTGATCCACGGCGGTCAGAATCGCCTCGATGCCGGACTTCTTGATCGACCCGTCATCCTTGACATACTGCATCAGCCGCACCGTGGATTTGGTGCTGGCCTCGGGATCGGGTCGCGCGCCGGGCGCAGCGTCGACGATCAGCATATGAATCGTGTTGGAGCCGATGTCAAGCACGCCCAATCGAGTGACGCGCGAACGCAAATTCACCATAGCATCTCACTGTATCACCGGCGCGGCCGCAGCATGCGCGCGGTGTTCCACCCAAGGCCGGCCGCGGTTATCGGAGAATCATCGCAGCGAGGCGACGAACTTTCCGAGCCGGGACAGCCCCTCCGTCAACGCCTCGCGCGACGCCGCGTAGGACAGCCGCACATGCGTGTCCGCGGTCGCCGGGCCGAAATCCCGTCCCGGAGTCAGCGCCACATGCGCCTCTTCCAGCGCACGCTCGCAGAACGTCCACGCGTCCAAACCGGTTCCCGCGACGCTGAAATACGCGTAGAACGCGCCGTTCGGAACCACTTCGAGCGGCAGGCCGATGCGCTCCAGACCACTTACGACGATGCGGCGGCGGGCGAGCAGCTCCTGTCTGCGTTCCTCGCACACCGCCAACGATTCGGGCGTGAAGCAGGCGAGCGCAGCATGCTGGGTGGGCGTGTGCGCGCATAGATAATAGTTGGTCGCCAGATCGTCGACCGCCTCGATCGTGTATTCGGGCACCACCGCCCAGCCGAGACGCCAGCCGGTCATGCCGAAGAACTTGGAGAAGCTGTTGCAGATGATCGCGTCCGGGTCGGCGAGCAGCGCGGACCTGACCTCGCTGCCGTCGGGCTCCCGGTCGGCGAGGTCGAGGTATGTCTCGTCGATGATGCGCCACGCGCCGCGGAATCGCGCCAGGTCGCACACGCCTTTGAGCACGTCGAAGTCGATGGTCGTGCCGGTGGGGTTGGACGGCGACGTGACCATCACCGCCTTGGTGCGCTCGCTCCACGCGCGGTCGACCAGTTCGGCGTTGAGATGGAAGCGGGTGGCCGCGCTGGTCGGCACGTCCACCACCACGCCTTCGAAGGAGCGGATCAGTTCGCGGTTGCACGGGTAGGACGGGTCGGCGACGATCACCTCGTCGCCGGGGTCGACGGTGAGCGCGGTGGCCAGCAACAGTGCGGCAGACCCGCCTGCGGTGATGACGATGCGGCGGGGGTCGATGTCGACATGATGGCGTTCATGGTAGAAGTCGGCGATGGCGCGTCGCAGCTCGGGCAGGCCCAGCGCAGCGGTGTACGGCAGCGCGCGGCCATCATATTGCTCTCGCATCGCGTCGCGCACGGCGGGCGGCGCTCCGAAATCCGGCTCCCCCAGACTCAGCTTGATGACGCTGATGCTGCGGGCGATCATCTCGTCGGCCCTCTCGCCGAACACCATTGCCCGGAACGGCTGCGCCTCGCGTGCGCGTCGTGACATCGTCGGCTGTTTCGTCTCACTCATCATGCATCATCCTTTGCCGTCCATTCGGTACTGCCACCGATTGTAATTGCCTACCACCCTCCCGGCAAAGTCCCGTTTCACCGGGCGTTCATGGGACTATGGCCGGATGTGGAGCCGGTAATCGGGGAATTATACGATGGAACCGCCTGCATTGATGGAACCGGCCGCATTGGCGAGGCCAGCAAGCTCATTGGACGCCATGGAACCAGGCGCGGTGATCTCGGTGTAGAGCCGTTCCAGACGCGCCTCGCGCACGGGCTTGGCGAGCTCGCACTCCCAGACGACGATGACATGCCATCCGGCGGATTCGAGCGCGGCGTGCTGCGCGATGTCGCGGTCATGGTTGCGGGTCAGTTTCGCGGTCCAGAATTCCACGTTGGATTTGGGAATGGAATACTTGGAACATCCCTGATGCGCATGCCAGAAGCATCCGTTGATGAACACGATCGTATGCCATTTGGGCAGAACCACGTCGGGATGGCCGGGATAGCGCCTGTCGTTTTTGCGGAACCGAAGCCCTCGCGAGAACAAGTACCGGCGCACGAGTACTTCGATGCGGGTGTCCTTCCCGCGGATATGCGACATCGTGTAGCTGCGCGTGCCCCGCTCATACCGTTCGCCGGGCTTGGCCTTCGCGCCCGATTTGCCGGATCCACCGGTCTTCCTCGCGGCCTTTCCCTCGGCCTTCCCCGCAGCCGTCATCTCATCGCCGGCGCCTTTCGCCGCCTGCCGCCGCTCGTCATGGTTTACGCTTTGTTCGCTCACGGTCTCCATTATCCGCCATTGCCGACGCCGGAGCGTCAATCGCGATAGACTACACGTACGCTTGCAACCACGGAGCGGAACCAGGGAGGCCGAATCATGGATGGCTCAACCACCTCGATCAGCGTGGATCCGCGGCAACAGCTCGACGACGTCGTGGATTTCGTCAATGACAGCTGGCTGGCATCAACGGATTTCGACGGCCCTACGTTCCTGTGGAACCATATGATCTCCGACGCGTCCGCCCAGGACGACGACAACCGCAACAATGTGCCCGTCGCCGCTCCCAACGAGGTCGCTGACGTGATCGGGTTGACGATGCAATGGTACTTCGACTCCATCTCATCCACCGTGCCGACCGCCGAACGCACCGAGGACGGCGTGTCCATGCCGCGCAACGACATGCCCACGTTCCGCATCGATTCGCAGGCGTTGTCGGGAGTGGATGCCGTGGTCGGCAACGCGCTGATGAGCACGCGCTGGGTCGACGCCACCACGAATCTGGCGAAGTCGGTCGAGATGACCGCGCGATTCGTGGGCAACGCGGCGGACCGGGACGGCGAGGGCTTCGACTATCTCAAGGAGCTCATCCAGAACGTGCGCGTGTACATGGATTCCGTGGCGCGCAACGCCGACCCGCAGGACGGGGAGAAGGCGCTGCGACTGATCACGCGGGTAGCCTGCAACGAGGATTTCCAGCTGAACGCGACGCAGATGGTGGAGCTGCTGTCGTGCGGCCTGTCGTTCGCGCAATGGGACGATACGCGCATGTTCGCCTATGATGCGCTGAACAGCGCCCTTGACACGATGGATCGTTTCGCCAAGGAGGCGAAAATCGACGAGGACGGGCGATGCGACGGCGAAACGGCACACGACGATGGCGTCATCGCCGCCGAGGCCGCGACCGACTCGACGGCCGACGCTTCGGAACTCATCAAGCGCACGGTGGCGCTGTCGGCGCACCAGCAGTTCGAGGAATCGATCATGTTCCTGCGCCATGATCTGATGCGCGTGAGCGGTGATGCGGCCGACGCCGACCGATTCTTGGTGAGCCACCACGAATCGGAAGCCATGGCGGATGCCTACGCGGCGCGCCTTATCGCGGCGGAGCGCTGGGATGAGCTCATCGGCTTCATCGACATGGTGGAGCGCGACCGGCCGAACCAGTACACGGTGATGTTCCCGGAGGATCTGGTTGCGTATGAGTGGGAATCCCTGCGCGAGGCCGCATTCGAGGCGCTGGGACGTTGGGACGAGCTCAGGGCGATGTACCGCGAGCGCATCGTCGAGGCGTACGACCCCTCCGACCTGCACACCATCGCCCAGCTGCGCGCGATCAGCGGCCGGGATTGGGCCGGGCAGGTGCGGAGCATCGTCACGGCGTACGATGACGGATCCGGACGCTACGCCCGCAATCCGATTTACGAGCGGCTGCTCGTCGACGAGCGGCTGAGCGCCGAGGCAGAACGCTACTGCCGCACGTTCCCCGACGCCCGCGCCGATCTCGCGGCGGTATTGTGACGCGCTCGTCCGCCGCGATGGATCGCCGAGCCTAAAGCACGTATACGGTTCGTGTGCAATCGGCTCGTGGGGGGGGGATTTCTTCGCGTTCGTCTGCTGGACAACTCCCGCATTATCGACTTTTGCGGCAGTTGTCCAGCAGTTAGCCGTAACCAGCCGCGACCAGAGTCGGCCCAGCCCCGGCTTACAGCTCGAAGCCGAGTTCCTCGGCGGCGTCGGTCGGCACGGGGTCGTCGCACCAGAAATCCTCAAGGTTCTCGTAGGTGGTCAGACTGCGAATCTCGGCCTTGTCGATGTACAGCTCGCCGCTCAGATGGTCGGTCTCATGCTGGAAAATGCGCGCCGGCCAACCGTGCAGACGCTCCTCATGCTGCTTGCCGTTCTCGTCGGTCCAGCGTGCGGTGATGTCGAGCCAGCGCCTACGCACGGCCTGATATCCGTCGAAGCTCAGGCAGCCTTCGTAGAAGCTGCGGGTCGCGTCGCCGATCGGCTCATAACTGGGGTTGATGATGACGTGGAACGGGAATTCGGCGATTTCGCGCGGATCGTCCTCGTCGTCGCGCACGTGGTCCTCGACCACCGCGAGCGCGAGCCCCAGGCCGATCTGTGTGGCGGCCAGGCCGACTCCCGGCGCTTCCAGCATCGTCGTGTGCATCGTGTCGATGAGCTTGTTCAGCGTGCCCTTGCTCAGCTGGCCGGAGTATTGCACGGTCTGCTGGCGCAGCACCGGTTCGCCGGCCTGCACAATCGGCAGGATTCGCTCCTTGCCGCCGGTTTTGAGGAGCTGCTCGACCTCACGGTTGAGTTCGAGGTCGACTTTCGTGTTTTTTCCGAACATACGAGTGATTCCTTGGTATTGCGGTATTGCCGTTATTCGTTCTACAGCGCGAGCTCGTCGGCCACGACTTTGGCGAGCCGGTCGCAAACCTCGTCGGCCTGCTGCTGCGTGGCGGCTTCGGCCATCACGCGTACGAGCGGTTCGGTGCCGGACGGACGCAGCAGCACGCGACCGGTGTCGCCGAGCAGCTTCGACTCCTTGTCGACGGCGGCCTGCACCGCCGCGTTGGTGGTGGCGGCCATCTTGTCGACGTTCGGCACATTGACGAGCTGCTGCGGCAGCTGCGGGAAGTCCGCGGCGAGCTGCTTGAGGCTCTTGCCGGACTTGACGACCTCGTTGCACAGGGTGAGCGCGGTCAAGGTGCCGTCGCCGGTGGTGGCGAACTCGCGGTTGATGACGTGGCCGGACTGCTCGCCGCCGAGCGTGTAGCCGCCGCGGAGCATCTCCTCCAGCACGTAGCGGTCGCCGACCGCGGTCTGCACGGTCTTGATGCCCATATCCTTGAGGGCGAGCTTGAGTCCGAGGTTGCTCATCACGGTGACGACGAGCGTGTTGTCGGCGAGTTTGCCGGCCTCCTTCTCGGCGCGGGCCAGGATGCCCATGATCTGATCGCCGTTGACCATGTTGCCGTCCTCATCCACGGCGAGGCATCGGTCGGCATCGCCGTCGAACGCGACGCCCATCACCGCGTCGGTGGCCTTGACCATGGCCTGCAGCTGCTCGGGGTGCGTGGAACCGGCGTTCTTGTTGATGTTGTATCCATCCGGGGAGGCGTTGATGACTAGCACTTCCGCGCCGGCGCGGCGCAGCGCCTCCGGAGCGACCACCGATGTGGCGCCGTTCGCGCAGTCCGCCACGATCTTCAGGCCGCGCAACGGCTTGGGCTGGGTCTTGTCCGGGTTGAGCGGGGCGATGGTCGACACCAGATGGTCGATGTACAGGTTCGTGGCGGTCACCGTCTCATGCGAGACGCGGCCGACGCCCGCGCCAGTCGGACGGTCCCAGTCCTGACCGAGCACGGCCTCGATGTCGTCCTCCTTGCTGTCGGGCAGCTTGAAACCGCCGCGCGCGAAGAACTTGATGCCGTTGTCGGGCATGGGGTTGTGCGACGCGGAGATCACCGCGCCCATCTCGACGTTGAGCACGGAGGTCAGGAACGCGACGCCCGGCGTGGGGATGATGCCCGCGTCGATCACGTCGAAGCCGCCAGCAGACATGCCGGCGCACAGCGCGGACGCCAGAAAATCACCGGACACGCGCGTATCACGGCCGATCAGCGCACGACGGCGGCCCTCCGGCAGGCCTTCCCTGACGGCACTGTTGCCCAGCACGCGCACGGCGGCATCCCCCAGATCAAGCGCCAGACGCGCGGTCAAATCCCTGTTCGCCAATCCACGAACGCCATCGGTTCCAAACAATCTCGGCATAATCTGCGATTCCTTTGCTTCGACGGCTTCCGCCGTCTCTTCGACATACCGAGCACCATCGTAACCGGCCGGCGGAGCGATTGCACCCATATCCATGAATACTGCCCAAATCACGCGCAATTGCCAGTTTCGGAGAAAGGCATGTGAGAGAATACAAGCAGATTCGCGAGTCATTTGCCAATGAGAGAAGGGGCCGATTGGGGCCTTCTCTGCTGTGGTCATTACCCTGAATGCCGTCCATGTCCGCCGGAGTTTCCATTGCCACCATGGTTGTCAGGGGCTGGAACTCCGGGAGCCGGTTCAGTCGGCGGGTATGGTTGCGGCGGAGCGAATCCTTGCCGGGGGACCTGCTGAGGATATGGCTGCTGCGGCTGGCTAGGCGGCTGTTCCGGCACCCGGTTCGGCAGGCGGAGCCTGGCCCCCACTCCCCTGTGATCCACCAGAATATGGGCGGGATGGCACGGGTCCGTTGGGGTATGATCGAACACTGCCATATGCCACACCGGATACGGGAATCCGCGCGCGCGTCCTACGCCGCCGAGACACCACCAGGGCGATTATCACGCCCGCGGCTATAGCGGCCACGCCTGCGCCGATCACGCCCCACAGCCACACCGGCATGCCGGACGAAGCGCTCTGCGACGGGTCTCCTTCGGGCTTGGCCTGCCCGTTCGGTGTCGTGGTGTTATTGGTCTCACCATCGGCGGTGTTCGTGGCGGAGTATTTCATGCAGTCGGAGCCGCCGTCTGATCGGCACTGCTCCACCTTCTTCCACGCCGCCTGCTGACGCTCATACTCCCGCCCGATGAGCCCGGCCTCACACGGGACATTATCCGCCGCGGTGCCAACGCCGTCCGGGTTCGTCTTGCAATCCTGCGTATACCAGTCCTTCAGGGCCGGGTATTGGGCGGCGGCCTTCATCTGGTATTCCAGAATCGGGTTCACGTCCTTGTACTGCGTCGGATCGACCGTCAGCAGCGCGTTCAGGTCCACCTCACCGAACCCGCGTTTGCGCTCCGGGTCGATGACCGGCTTGCCTTTGCCGCTCTTCGTGTTGCGTATCAAAGACTGGATGATCTGGTTGCCCGTCGCGTCGGGCCACTTCTGCATGGCCAGCGCCAGGTACGACGACAATACCGCGGCCGCGGTCGACGTGCCGCCGTTGCCCACGCGGTTATCGCCTTCGGCGACGTAATTGATGGGCTTGAGCACGTTCGCCCCGTACGACAGCACCGCCACGTTGCCGTCCATGACGTCCGAGGTGGAAGCCAGGGTGCCGGACTCGTCCACGCTGTTCACCATCACCACGCCGGGGAAGGTCTCCATGCTGCGCGGGTCGCCGGTCAGATCATCCAGGCCGGGGGTGGTGTCGTTCGCGCGCGCTCCGACCATGATGATTCCGTGCCGCAGCGCATCCACATACCCGGCATAATCCGTATCGTCAAGACCGCCGCTCTGGGACCGGTTGATGATGCGGGCTCCCCAATCCACGGCCGTCCTGACATCGGCGCCATTGTCGCTCGACGCATCGCCCAGCTTCTTCGCGTCGCACAACGTCGTCGCCGCGGTGGCGCTCGTCCCCATGGTCGTGATGTGCAGTATCCTAGCCTTGGGCGCCGCGCCCAGCATCCCCGCCTTGTCCAAGGTGTAATTGCCTCCGTCCCCCACGATCCATGACAGCATGTCAGTGCCGTGCGATGAATAGTACCCATCGTCACCGGCCTTGATCGTCGCGGTCAACGGCCTGCCGCCCACCTTGCACTCGACCTCGTTGCCGTCCATACCGGAGAACCGGCCCAGCCTGTACGTGATGTCGGCGTCCTTCAACGCGGGGTAATCCTCGACCGCCTGCGTATCCAGCACCGCCACCTTCACACCGGAACCGTCAATGCCCTGCTTCCATGCGGAAGCCACCGTGTCGTTCACCACCGGCCAACGCCCGTCATCCGCCGCGAAGGCACCGGGCGTGAACGCGCAAGGCAATACGCATGCCAGCGCGAACGCGCATCCGGCCTTCACCCTCGACCAACGAGAAACCATGAACCTGCCCTTCCCGGCTCACGCCGTCTTTGGATGATATCGCCGAGGAGTTTCATGATGAACCCCCTACAATCCGAAAGTGTACTCTCATGAAGCTTTCAGCAATACCCCTTTCCCGTAACATTTCGATATACGGGCAGTGAACGGCGCAGTCGCAGGGGCGCGGCATGTGACGGCACGGTACATCACGCTGGACAACGTCCGCGATTACGCATTATGCAGGAGTTGTACAACGGCAGATATTTAGGCGCGATAAGAGAATGGCTTGAAATCAACGATTTCGCGGTTCAAGTCACTGTACAACACGTATATTTTGCCCGTTTGCGGGAGTTGTACAGCGCCGTAGGTGCACAACATCTGCGTTTCGCTGATATGCGGGAGTTGTACAACGAATCACGGCGATACGGCAACACGACGACTCTGCCGCACCGCCGGTACATACTCATGCACGCGAAACGCCCTTCGCGCGAACGGCGGCCTTGCAGGCGCACGTTACGCGAAGGGCGTTTCGTATGGGTCGGTCGCGCCGCCTTACAGCGCGGCGTTGAAGTCGCGCACCTTGAGCGTGCGCTGGGAGGATTCCACATTGCCGCGCACGATGCGCTTCAGGGCGTTGTCGGCATCCTCATGGTCGGCGAGCCACCGATGGCCGAGTTCGACCAGCGTGGCCGGGTCGGCGTAGTACGGGTACAGGCCCTCAAGCAGCGCCTCGGCCATGTGGAAGCTCTTGTTCTTCCACACCCAGTCGACCACGTCGTAGTACTTGGCGGCGTACGGCTCGGCCAGGTCGGGGCGCGGCGTGGCGCCGAACCCGCGGGCCACGGCCTCCAGCTGCATGTTGGTCAGGTCGGCGTTGTTGAGCGCCTCGTTCCAGGCCCATTCCTTCGCGGCGGCGTCGCCACGCACCGCGTGGGCGCCGAGCGCGAACTCGCGGTTCTCGGTGGTGTCGCGCTTGGCGAGCTGCGCGTCGATGCCGGCCTGGTCGATCAGCTTCACCGAGGAGAGCGCGTTGATGATCGTCCACGTGAAGTTGTTGTCGATCTCCAGTCCGGCCACGATCAGCGAGCCGTCGAAGAGGCCCTGCGCGTGCTCGGCGAACTCGGCGTCGCCCTCCTCGCCGTAGCCGAGGTACGCCGTGACGAGCTGGAACTGCTGGTCGGATCCGCCGGGAGCGGCGATGACGAGCTTCCACAGCTCCTTGGCGACGTGCTTGACCACGTCCGCGCGGCGATCCGGCGCGGTGTAGTGCCACGCGGTGGTGCTCATGCAGCTCAGCGCGTAACGGAACGTGGTGGACTCGGTCTCGGTGGCGAGCAGCGCCAGCGTCGTGTCGATGAACTTCTCGGCGGCGAGATCGCCGTCACGGGTCATGTCCCACAG